>Ga0157364_1005644_pt1 | contig 12773 bp, 14 predicted proteins | sample AttsexASBM2_FD_111476 | JGI IMG/M metagenome (GOLD analysis project Ga0157364, IMG submission 111476) | Fungus gardens microbial communities from leaf cutter ant in Ribeirão Preto, State of São Paulo, Brazil - Atta sexdens ASBM2 | ecosystem: Host-associated > Fungi > Mycelium > Unclassified ... | reverse complement strand
TGCCATCGCACCCCGTGTAATAAATTGTTGACTTAAAAAAAAAAAAAAAAAAAAAAAAAAAAAAGCATACCATGACATAAAGAATATAGATAGAACTTACAATATAGGATGATCAATTAAGCATGAGATAGAAGTGAATATATATTATCAAGAATATACAAAGATAAATATATGTAATATTGAGAAGTATAACATAACAGTAGATATGTCATGGCTCTTCATGTACAAATTTGAGATAAATTAGGAGATAGGTGAAGTAAAATTGATGGGATGTTTACTGATGTATGAACACTAATAAAAATTCCAAGAAAGGAAAAAACAGAGAAGAAATAAAAACAACAGAAGTAAGAAAGGTTGGAAAAGTAAAAAAAGATACAGCAAGTATAGTTTCTAAGAGATTCTATGGATGGTTTAGAAAGAAGAAGTTAGAAAGGATGTTTATTATGAATTGAGAGACAGAAAATACAGAATTTTCTATAAAATTTGAAATAGATATATTAGGCTGTTAGAGTCATTACAGACTTTGCCAGTCTTCTTTATTTTTAAGAAGAATAGAAAGAAGCAAATAGTCCAGAACTATAGATATAAATATTAACAATTTCATTATTAAAAATTATTATTATGAATAAAAAAAGTAAATGAGTAAAAGACTATATTTATCATGCCAGAAGACTTCCATAAACTTATTGTAATGTTTTTTGTGTATATAGTTGTTATACTAAAACTCCACTAATAGAGGAAATCATACTTATCACTCCATTTGTTATGACTTAAGTCCTAATATAGGATAAAATAGCAATCTTATATTGATTAATATAAGAGAACTCAGTGGAGTTTCTAATATAGGTGAGTCTACCTTATATACCTTTAGTGTATGGTCTATATCTAGCCTACTCCAAATATTATGAGTCATATATATAAGAGATTATTATATTATATAATGTATGACATCATTTTCTCAGATTTTTCCAAACATCATATAAGGTTGTGACTGTGCCTGTGACAAGTGACATTCATCTGTTATATCATATCATTCTCCTTTACCAAGTCTAAAATAAAGAAAGAATAGAGAGAAATCAGATTTAAAAAAGTAAGAGAAACTTAAATAATAAAAAAGAAATAGAAAAGAAACAAGTTTACCATCTTTAAATCTGACACTATTATAACTTAGGTCTAAGTACTAAGACAAAAGCATACTCTTATATTGTTACAACCTTAGACTTGGCTCAGGTTGCAACTTAGGCAAAGACTTGAGGAAGGATAGTGATGGAGTTCAATTGGTAAAGTGTAAGGACTACAGAGTAGTATCTACGCTATATATACAAATAGTCCATGAGGCAAGTGTCTGGAGTATATGAGGAAAACGAGTCATAGAACATGAGGATGAAACAAGGACAGTACACCTACTATATGTGGTGCTGACTGAGCTACATGTGGTGCAGCCGATTATGTCGTCATTACCCTTCACCCATATCCATGTTGCATCCAGGAGGTATCGATCATAACAATACCCCTGTTTTAGCATTCATGTCCTCATGAATCAGATTAGGACCTCCAATTCTCCTACCACATATGTCACCACTGTTTTCTTGCTGGGCCCGATAATAACTTGTTCTCTGTTATTGATGGCTATAAAATAGGGTTCATGCGGTGAACCTCCTTGAAACATGATGATTTGGTAACTGTTTCTTGCTGTTTCAGTGTTGTTGTCAAGAATGAAAGAAGTGGACTTAATATTTTTATTTTTCCTTTCTTATTTTATTTTATTTTTGATTTATTTTCCTTTATTCTATTTTTAGAACCAGGGTTAGGGTTAGAGTGACAATATCACGCTGTCACATAGCAGGTCACATCAGATGACACAGTCACAAGTTACATGATACATAGAAGGACGTAGAAGGTTCTGGAAGGATGATGTCATACAACATGTGAAACACATGTTGACCTTAAGGCATACACATGGTTGTTTAGGGTAGGCTATAAATAGCTTGCACAGACCATTAGGTATTTGTATATAAGGTAGACAATTCTGTACAGAGTTCTCTATCGAGTTCTCTTGTGTTAACCCAATACAAGGTTCTTTCACTTGTCCAACTCTTAAGGGCTCATGTTTGTAACACTTTGGATGTAAGAGTCAGTGTTGCCAACTCCAAGTTTTTGGGATTGGATTTTGGAGTTTGTGGTTCCCTTACAGTCATACTCTACTGTAAGGTTCTTTTATCTAACCAAGTACTTCACATATGCTTATACCATTCTTTTGTTGATTTCCTTATTTTGAACTTAGGGTTAGGGTTATAATATAATGTTACAAGTCTGTCACACACATGTCACAGTCACAATCACATGGAAAAATGTAGAAGATTCTAGAATAATGATGTTATATAATATGTTTATTACATAGTCTTTAGGATAGATTAGTATTAGTCTTGCACAGACTAACTAGCTAGTGTATATAAGATAGACACTGTATACTAAAAACTCTATTGAGTTCTCTTATGTTAATCCAATATAAGGTTTTTTTGTTAACTTAACACTTTAAGTCTTTAATCATAATATGTTTGCCTATTTATTTAAGAATAGAATGCTATTAACAATTTTGTCTGAATATCTAGTATTTGGTTCAACTCCTTAGTCAAGTTTGCTGCAAACTAGGAGCTTCTATCAGATATCATACTTTTTAGCAGTTTATGCAGTCTTCATACATTATCTCTGAAAAGTCTAGCCAATATTTCTATTGATATCTCCTCTGCTATTGCTACAAAGTGTATCATCTTTGATAGCCTATTACATACTTCAAGAATTGCATCCTTTCCTGCCACTGGTGGCAACTTGGTAATAAAGTCAACTATCAAGTATGTTTATGGCTTTTCTAAAATCTCATTTGCTATTAGTTTTTCTACTAGAGATTTTGTACAGTTTTTCATTCTTTGGCATAAGTCACAATCCTCCATATATCTATTTATATCTCTTACCACTCCTAGCCACCAATAGTTTCTGGTCACTCATTCTGTTGTCTTCCACTTTTCTTTATGTCCAGCTATTGGTATATTATGATGTAACCATATAACTTCTAACCTCAATATCTTATCCTTTGAAATATAAAATTTTCCCTTTTTCAAGACTACTTTGCTATCTATTTCACACTCATCTTCTCTTAATGCCTTAATATATATCTACCTCTAATTTTTCTACTACTACTTCTGCTAGACTATGTATTTATTCTTCTTTTATTAATTTTTATTTTATTTTTGTTGTTATTTTCTATTTCTACTTTTCAGTCTAGTCTCCTATTAAGTCCATCTACTTTTCCTATTTTTGTCCCTGGTATATACTTCAAGGTAAAGTCAAACTTAAATAGGTAGAGTACCCAATGGGCACTCTTGCTTGTTGTTGATCTAAATTTTGTGTCTTTATGAGGTATTCCAAGTTTTTATAATCAGTCCAAACCTCAGACTGGAATTTTGTGCTATCTCATAGATATCTCTAATTTTCCAAACCCCTTATTACTACTAACATTTTTTTGTTGTGGATCTCATAGTTTTATTCTGTCTTATTCAATGACTTAGAAAAATAGGCCACTAGTCTCCCATTTTCACATTCCATTGATAGAACTTCCTCTATTACATAGTCTGATATATTTACTTCCATCCTTATTTTTTGTCTAAGTCTGATGCAGCTAGCACTAGTTCCATTGAAAATCTCTCCTTCAACTTCTCAAATACCTTTTCTTGCCTGTCTCCTCATTCCTACTTTTGTTTCTTTCTCATCAGCTCATGTAATAGTCTAGCAATTCTGGCAAAGTCATGAACCACTGCTAATAGTTGGCAAGTTCTAGAAACTTTTGGATATTCTTCACTTTCTTAGGTGTTACTTTTTTAAGTATTATAACTCAAGCTCAAGTGTAAGAACAAAAGATGAACTTTGTATTGGGTTAATATAAGAGAACTTGATAGAGTTCCATATAATGTATCTATCTTTATATATGCTAAGCTAGTAGTTCATACTACATGAATTCCAACCTACTTTAAAGACAATGTGTATTACATGCTATTAATATATAGTATAATATTATTATTCTGGAATCTTCTGTATCCATCTATGTGTTTTATGATTGTGTGACTGTGAAATGTATGATAGTTTTGTGATATTCATATGTGATATCACACTAGCCCCTAACCCTAAGTCCAAAATAAAAAAATAAAATAGATCAAGTCTATTATTTTCAACTCTGATATTAGAGGCTGGTTATTCTAGAACTGTTTTTACCTTCTCTTCTTCCATCTTGATTCTATCTGGCCCAATTAATACTTCTAAAAACTCTACACTTCTCTGTATATAAGTCATTTTTCTCTAACCTCTTTACCACTTCTTCTACTATTTTGTTATGTTCCTTCTTTTTCTCTGCTTCTATTATCACATTGTTAATAAAGCTGGCCATCTCTCCAGTGTTGATCAAATCTCTTAGAATTTCATTCATCATGACTTGGAAAGTAGTGAGTGAGTTTGTCAACCTAAAGAATATTACTGTTGGTTATAACAACTCTTCCAGCATTGTGAATATAGCCTTTTATTCATCTCCTTCTTTTATTTGCATATTATTGTAATCCTATTATAAATCTAGCTTGGTAGATACTTTGTTGGTATATATGTTTTCTACAATATTTAATATTAAAGGTAAAGAGTAATTATTTTTTCAGTCCACTTATTCAAGTACTTATAGTTCTGTTATCACAAACTTTATTCAACTTATATCTCCACAACCAGTGAACCAATTCTCACAAACCAAGTTACACTGGAAAGCTCCAAATAAGAGCTATTTGCATATATATAGGATGTACAAAAGTCACAACAGATTACTGAGATATCAGACCATCAGTAACTACAAGTTTCATTGGCTATTATATTAGGAACAACTAAACAGATTCCCACAATCAAATTTGTATTGGAAAACACTCATTAAACAGTTTTTAAAGAAAAAAAGTGATCTCTAAAGAGCTATTCAAACTCTGCTTATATCATGATAGAGAAGATACTTTCAGATTACTTTAAGGCATAGCCACTTCTGAAGAATGAGAGGACCCAGAAAATCTTGTCTTGATCATAAGAAAACTGATCTATAAACTGTTAGATGTATGGAGAGCAAGAGCTAAGGAATGCTTGCTCTATTTATTAATCACTACCAAAGTCTAACAGGAATGGAACATTAGATTGAGAGCAATACAGTGAGATTTTAGGTATAATGGTGTTGGTGGAAGAAGGAGATCTTAATGTTAAAGAAGAGAGTATATATATAGGTACAGAGATAAAGTTGGATGCTGATGTAGGTAAGTCTCAGAGTTAGTTCACAAAACTTACAAGAATGTTGTTAGTATTGTTGTCAAAGTTGAAGATGGTTGTAAGGAGACTGGCTTTTCTGAGACTTTTCTCTTTCATGTTTTTTGGCTGATCTGTATTCTGTAATCCTTTTCCATATTCACACTCATCTGCTTATCTACTTTCCTATGTTCTAGACCTCTTCAAGCTGTATACCAATACTTTTAACCATCTAAATATGTTGTTTAACTTCCTTTTCTAGTACTCTCTTGCTCTTCTGCAATGCTCTATATTTTTTCGAAGTCTGCTAATGTCATTCACTCATCTGCTTATCCACTTTCCTATGCTATAAAAGCATTTACTAAGTACTATGGCTCTTTTCTAATTTAGTCTCTTTATTCTGAACTGTTTCTGATTACTTAAGTATCATCATTCCTTGCTTATGTAAACAGAATTCTGACACATTAAAATAAACATGTTATTATATAAAGTAGTCACCATCTTTAGGAATCCCCATTTTGTTCTTTAGAATTTTCTAGAGGTAAGTATATATATTATATACCCTTCAACATTTATGCTACTAGCATAGATAATACTCTACTCAAATTACCATCAAATCCGAGGACTAGAGACTCTGATCCTGTATTTCTCATCAACCTATAGAGTCCAAATGACAACTTCTATAGTGGTCAACTATTCTAAGTATGCATGGATTAAATATTATTAGATTATTACTTGTCACATCCTGTGTTCTGGCCTCATCTGTCCCTAACCACAGATAAAACACTGGTTCTCTTCTACATCCCAAACCTCTTCTAGTGTGAATCAAAACCATCTCTTCTATCTTAGACATCCTCATTAGTACAAGACAACTCCATGGATAACTCTCTCTTGATGTCCAAGGATTATTAGAGATCAGAATAACTCACTCAACAGTTTCTATTCCAGATAGCTACTCTAGGTATACTAAACTAGTATATATACTTAGTAGCCTACATTGTAGTAGTTATTCTGAAAATCAACTAAAACTAGCACCCTCCTTCAGTGTTAGCAATGACATATCTTGCTACCTTCCAGTGGTTCTCTACCCTCTGAGTTCCCAGCTTCTAAACCATAATATGCAATCTGTGTAACTTATAGAGATATAGCATATAAGCTAAAGCTAAAGGTTATTCCACTCTAACTTCTACATTCTCAGATAACAAAAACTACTTAGTCCTATAACAACCTGGATGTTTATTTTGGAATCTTGAGTAATAATCAACTTGAACTGTGCTATACTTAAGCTTTTCTGTCTAAACTTCTCTTTATCTGAAAATTACAACCATATGACACATAGGCTAGGTGTAACATTATTCATTGAAGACAAGGTCATTTTATCTGTATAGCACTTACTTTTAGCCTTCTTCTACTACTTGACTTACTAAGTTCTCTGTTTATTCTGTCTTCCATACTATTATAGATAATCTGGCAAGTGTGATTTATCTCTAACAGTATAGTCTAGTATTTCTTAGATAATAGACTTGGAATTTTCTCGAGATTTGAAGTACTTTGCTCTTTTGTCTAGTTGTTCTAACAATGGTAGACTTTTTTCATTTATTTTTCTATTTTTGAACTTAAAGTTAGAGTATAGTATGACATTATATGTGACTTTCACAAACTGTCACACATGTTACAGTTATGGTCACATAATCATATATCACATAGAAAAGTGTAAAAAAATTTAGAATAATAATATTATATAGTATATTTACTGCATGTTAATCTTATAGATAATGTATGGTTTTTAGAATAGATTAGATAAAGTTTTACACAGACTAACTAGCTAGTATATATAAGATAGATACTTTGCACTAGGAACTCTATTGAGTTCTCTTGTATAAACTCTATACAAGGTTCTTTTGTTGACTAATTACTAAGTCTTCATATTAGAGTTATAAGCAATGGACTTGACTTTATTTTATTTTGCTTTTTATTTTATTTTATTTTGAGTTTCATTTTCATTTTCTTTATTTTAGACTTAGGTGAAAGGTGTGATGTCACACAGAGAAGAATATAGAAGGTTCTGGAACAAATAACATTATATAGCATAGCAACAGTATGTTGGTCTTATGGACAGTATATAAATATTAGAGTAGATTAGTTGTAATGTGTATACAGACTATAGTCTAAAATATATAATGTAGACTATCTTGTACTAGGAACTCTATTGAGTTCTTTTATGTTACTCAATATTAAAGTTGTCTTTTGTCTTTACTCAAGGACATAAGTTATAATACTTCAATTGTAATAGTTGTATTCTGAAACATATATTATACCTTAAGTCCAAAGTTAGGACAAAAGAGAAATCTTGTATTGATTTACACAAGAGAACTCAGTGGAGTTTCTAGTACAAGGAAGTCTACTCTATATACATCTAGTATATGGTCTGTATACACTTTATATTTAGCCTATTCTAAATATTATGAGTCATATATATAAAAGTCATTATGGGTGTCACAGGCATGTCACAACATTCATGTGATATCTAAAGAGAATGATGCCTTGTCACATTACTATAATGTTACATTGTTTTCCTTTTACTAAGTCTAAAATAAGAAAAGAAGTAGAAAGACTAGAAAAGAATCAAAGTAGAAAAATAAGAAAGATTTAAATAATAGAAGAGAGATAGAAAAGAAACAAGTTCACTATCTTCAAGTCTAATATTACCCTCCCTTCAAGATTTCTCCTCTAGAAAAACAAACTTCTGTCTCTGCCAATTTCTTTTCAGCTTTCTTAGATATTTATTTTTGAATTTTATATCATCTCATCCATATAATATCTTTGCCATATATTTTCCTGATAGTTCTCCCCTTCTGAAATCTCATTCTTCTGCTACTCCCAACTTTTTCTACCTCTTGACTTCTGTACTTATTCTTTCTTCAAAGTCTGCTACTACTTCTTCTCTAAGTTGTTATGACTTAAGACCTTGTGTAAGAGCAGAAGACAACTTTTGTATAGAGTAACACAAAAGAACTTGATAGAGTCCTAAGTAAAAACTAGTCTATCTTATATACTACAGATCATGGTTTATGTACATACTACAACTACCCTACCCTAAAGTATATATACTTTTTATAAGGCCAATATGTTGTTATCATGCTGTATGACATTATTTGTTCCAGAACCTTCTATAATCTTCTCTGTGTCATATGATTGTGTAATAGTTGAGACAGTAACAGTAACATCACACTAAAACCCTAATTCTAAGTCAAAAATAAAATAAGATAGAAAAGAAATTAAAAGAGAAAATAAAATGAGAAAATAAAATAGAGTTTATAGTTTGTAACTCTGACATAAGTCCTTCTTCTTTTCCCATATATCATATTCTGCCATAAACTCCTTCTAATATACAAAGTACTCAGTTACTCCTCTTATCTATTGTTTATTTAATATCTTTTCAACCACCTATTTCTCTTCTTTATTAACTTCTACTGGTTTCAGTTCTTCCACTCTCTGTCTCTTTATTAGTTCTCTATATCTCACTACTTGACTTATGTTTACAACTGGATGAATCCTCATTGTAGCTGGCAGTTTTAGTTTAACTATATTGGTAAATACTACTTTTTCAATGGTATATAGACCTATATATCAGTCCACTAGTTTTCTTGCTGATTGTTCTTTGAATACTAAGTCTTTGATGCTTAACATCACCTTGTTATCTTTTTCCCATACTTTCACCTCTTTTCTTTTCCTATCTGCCTATCCCTTCATTTCTTCTTATCCCCTTTTCAATGCTATCCCTACTTTCTTCTGGACCCTCTTCATTCTTTCTGCAAATTCTGTTGCTTTCTCTACCTTTCTCTTTCTTCTGATGTCTGCTCCTATTCCTGACTTCCTCCTACAATTTACCATAAAGGGAGATATCTTTGTTGCCAAGTAGACCTTACTATTCACTGTAAACTAAGTGGATGCCAGCCACTCAGGCCAATTCTTCTGTATATAATCCACAAAAAACTGTGGATACTATTCTAATTCCTGGTTCATATGCTCAGCTTGCCCATCTGTCTGTGAATGGAAGGCTGTCAACAATCTTTTCTCTATTCCCAATATTTTATTTAATTTCTTCATCAATTCTGCTGCAAATTATGAACTTCTGTTTTGCAATCCATATAGCTTCTACAAATTATCTCTAAACAATCTCACTAATCCTTCCATAAATGTTTCTTTAGTTGTTGCTACAAAATGCACCATTTTTGACAACCTATTAAACACTATCAAAATCACATATTTTTCTGCTACTTGTGGTAACTTCATGATAAAGTCAACTATCAAATTTGTCCATGGCTTTTCTGACATCTAATTTGCCATCAAATTTTCTGCCAGTGCTTCTGTTCTGTTTTTCATTCTTTGACACAAGTTACACCTATTCACATATTTCTCTACATTCTTTGTCACTCCTAGCCACTAATAATTTCTTGTTACTAACTCTATTATCTTCCATCTTCCCCTATGTCCTGCTACTAGCATATTATAGTATAACATAATCTCATTTTTCAACTCCTTGTCTTTTGGTACATATACCTTCTCTTCTTTTAATACTAGTTCCTCTTCTATCTGCTACTCTTTGTCCCTCAGTATTCTTGCATCAGCCTTTTTCATTTATTTTACTACTCTAATTACTTTGTTATTTTTTTCTCCAGCTATTTTGATTTTTTCTATTATATCTACTTCAGGTCTTTTTACTACTACTTCTACCAAATCCCAAATCCATTCTAATTTTTGATTTTTGTTATCATACTTCTACTTTCTAATCTATTCTCCTACTCAACTCATCTGTCTTTCCCATTTCTGCTCCTGGTATATGTTTTAAGGTGAAATCAAATCTTAACAAATGGAGAGCCTATCTTGCTTGTTTACAATTCAGTTTCTGCATTTTTATGAAATATTCTAAATTCTTGTGATCAGTTCAGACTTTGAACTTAAACTTTGCACTCTCTAATAAATGTCTCCAATTCTCCAGTCATTGCTAACATGTCCTTGTCATAGATCTCATAGTTCTTCTCTATCTCATTAAGAGATTTTGACAAGTATGCTACTAGCCTCCATTGTTCATCTTCAAATTCCATTAAAATACCCCTCCCATTGTATAGTCCAATATATTTACTTCCATCTTTAATTTAAATCTAAATCTGGTGCTACTAATACTGGCTCTTTTATAAATCTCTCCTTTAACTTTCCAAATGCCTTCTTCTGTTTTCCTGTCTAATTTCACTTCTTATTCTCCTTCACTAGGTCATATAATGGTCTGGCTATAGATATAAAATCTTTAATGAACCACTGATAATAATTAGCTAGTTCCAAAAACTTCTGTATATTCTTGACCCCTTGAGAAGTCAGCCAATCCAACACTCCTTTCATCTTTTCTTTTTCCATCTTGATCCTATCTGGTCCTATTATTACTTCTAAGAATCCTACCTCTCTCACCTTCTACTTACACTTCTCCAGTTTTATATATAGGTTATTTTCTGTCAACCTTTTTATCACTTCCTCTACCATCTCATCATATTCCTCTTCTTCTTCTATCCTCACAATTACATTGTCAATAAAGCTCACTATTTCCCCAGTATTGATCAAGTTCTATAGAATCTCATTCATCATTGTTTGAAATATTACTGGAGAGTTGGTAAGCCCAAAGAACATTACTGTGAGTTTGAAGGATCTTTCTAGAGTCATAAATGCCACCTTTCACTCATCTTTCTCTTTTATTTTTACAATATTATAGCCCTATTGTAGATCTAGTTTAGTAAATACTTTCTTGGTACCAATGTTTCCTATAATGTCTGAAATCAAAGGCAAAGGGTAATTATTCTTTACAGTCCACTCATTTAAGTACCTATAGTTCTATACTATTCATTTCCTACTATCCTTTTTTCCTACAAAAAATACTAGTGCTGTTTGAGGCAACTTCAAGGGTCTGATATACCCTTTCTTTAATTGCTCATCTATGAACTCACACACCTCTTCTCTTTCTTCTCTTGAGAGTGAATATACCTTTCCTTTCCTTGGTACAAACTCTTCCTTCATATCTATTATATGGTCCCACATCTTTCTTGTTGGCATTCTCTCACTTGCTCTCTTCCTGAAGACATAGATTCACTTGTGGAACCTTGGAGGAACTAATTTCTTGGCTTTTTCCTCCAACTTTGCTACTTTCTCATTTTTCTCCCAAATCTCCTATTTCTTGATTACTCTTTTCACTTTCATTGTCCTTCCCTTTTTATGGTTTTGTTCATATTTTCTTTCTCTTCTCACCTCTTGCTTTTTTCATCTTTTTCATTCTCTTTCTTTTGTTTTTGCTATCCTAATTTCCCCTGCTTTGATCTCCACTACCTTCCACAATCTTCCAAACATCTTGTCATCTTTATCTCTCCAATATATTAGTAAATCTTAGGATTGTGGTAAGAAAGTCATAAAATTCCTAAAATTATATTTCACTTCTGTCTTTTTATCACATTGATTTCTGTTCTCTCTCTGTCCTTTGTAAAGTATATTTACTTCCACTGTGTGTTCTATTAGCCCCTCTCTGTTGAATGTACCATTCACATTTCTTATATAGATTAGTCTTTCTATTTTTCAACTTAAACCTCTGCTTTCTTGCAAACACTGAACTTATAACTAAATCTATCACCCTACTATCAACAATACATTTACCATTACTCCTTCCAGTGTATTGATCCTCTTAAGTCCAATCTTGACTATTACTTTCCTTAGTATATCCCCATTTGTTATGAACTAAAGCTCAAAGGGTTAAGTGATAGAACAACTCTTGTATTGAGTAACACAAGAGAACTCGATAGAGTTCCTAGTACAGAGTAGTCTACCTTATATACTACTACTTATGGTCTGTGCTCACTACTGTGCACCCTACCCTAAATGACCTGTACTCTGAGACATCTGAGTTCTTCTTTTATTATACTTGTATATCAGAATTAGTAGATACACTGTATTATCTAGTCTGATAATTGAGTATGAATATGAATATCATTTAACATCAAGTCTAGTGTTTCATGGTAATATACTTTCTTATCAGTACTTACTCCTCTTGGACTCCACTCCACTTTTCAAGTTGTAGTCCCATAACAGACAGATAGCACAGCATATAAGCTGAAGCCAAGGTTGTTCTGAAAAGTTTATAATACTATGCTTTTTGTACAGGTTTCCATACTTGGTACAAACCCTGAGCAAATCTCATGGACTTTCACCCTTTAGTATAAACTGTATTTGACAACTTTCAGAAAATCCCAAGAAAACAGAATGAAGTTTCTCAGAGACAACAGCTACTCTAAATACTCAGAATGTTATGGAACGCTTCAAACCTAACATTTTATTTTTCTTTTATCTATTTTTCTTTTGGTTTTATATTTCTTTTTCTTTTTCTTTTAGGACAATGAAGAAGGCACATGACAAGCAAGTCACAT
>Ga0157364_1005643_pt1 | contig 12774 bp, 7 predicted proteins | sample AttsexASBM2_FD_111476 | JGI IMG/M metagenome (GOLD analysis project Ga0157364, IMG submission 111476) | Fungus gardens microbial communities from leaf cutter ant in Ribeirão Preto, State of São Paulo, Brazil - Atta sexdens ASBM2 | ecosystem: Host-associated > Fungi > Mycelium > Unclassified ... | reverse complement strand
TTTTCATGTTGAAATGATATAAAATTACTCTAATGACAATAAACTTGAATCTTAATAATCAGAATCAATTTCAATTTCTTTCCAGTATAATGATAATTGTCAACAAGTTGTACCTTCCTTTCATCGTGATGTCTAATTATGGAAATGTTTTTCTCAAAGTTGCGTCACGTATCTTAATTGCACATTTAATTTTAATTAATGTGCAAAGTCTCAAAAATTAATTATTTCGCATCATATTCATTATGCTATTAACAACTTTGTATTTGTTTCGACAAAATTTTGAACAAACTTTTTATAAGTCGAGTTAAATGATGCATTCAAATATGCCTATCCTTTAACGCCTATCCAACAAGGATCCAATTTTCTACATGCGTGGCCGAGAAGAAGTTTGATCCACGCAATAGACCGCATATGATAACATCGCGAACAAGAAGACGATAATTGTCGGAATCATTAATAGATCGTTAGAAGGGATTTCATTCAGATGATGAAACGTTCTCATTGGAACGTAACGCTCATTCTTTTTTTTTTTATGCCTTCGAGACATTCCATTTTTCGCTGCTGGTACTTCTGCCCACCGGAACGGAAGCTACCCTGTGGTTGTTATGCAATTAACAGACGTGGAATTGACAGACAATTATCTCAATGTAGATATAATGATAGTGTCTCAGCCGCAGCCCTTCGTTCCTCAGCGATAAAGATACATTTCTTCTTCACATTTAATCACACGTACGTAGATATTTTTAGATCAATCTTTCAAGTCCATTTCCTTCCCTTCATGTAATATGCAGGTTTCCAATTCATTCTTACATCGAGCATCGCAATCTTAAGACAAGTACGATAGACTAACAGCATCGTTTGTTACAAACAGGTACAGAATACACCGGCGTTGTTTTATCTAAAAATTCACGTTACGATAACTGGAGCGCGAACGGAAGCCATTCATAGGTTTTGTAACTGCCTCCAGGGTCGCCGTATGTGGCTGGTACACAACGCCAGCCTGGATTTGTTATCGTGGAGAAACGAGAAGCACCTTCGATTTAACCCTAATAAGATCGATGAATCCCGCGAGACCGCCCGATACGGAATAAACGTGCTTGCTTACACACGTATGCCAATTGTATGTATATACGTATATCGACCTTCCCGTTCCATCGATCGAGTATAAGAAAACGAAAGAGAGTAGGAAAGAGAAAATATGAGAGAAGGAGAGAAACGGAGCCAAAGCCACAGGAATCAGATCCGTGTTAATCCCTCTTTATTCCACAACGGACATTTCGTTAAGACTTGATGTTAATGCACGCTGCTTTTCACTGATAACCGATCGTTCCTTTAATTACACAACGTTACTCACCGACGAATAATGACGGACAAATATCGAATCATTCCCTTCATTAGAACGGGATTGTTTCTTAAACATGCGCAAGCACCTTTCGCGAGGAATAATTCGACAATGTTTTAGGTTTCGCGTGATACAGCGAGATAAAATTGATGGCCGCGTTAATCACGTAATTCTTTAATCGCCATTTCATTCCCGTTGGGAATTACGTGTTGCAATATGCGTTCTTTCCCCTCTTTCCGTGACGTACAACAATGAGTTTAATGCTTTCGTACATTGATAATAAAGCGTGTGGATTCTTTTTTCTAAAAAATCAAATTGTCTACCGCGTGATACGGAACCCGCAACAAATATGCGAGATAGCACAAATATGCCGTCCTTTTCCGACGGTGCTCTACGGCCATCAGTTCGAGTCTCGTTAACGGGAAATCGCGCCTGTGTGCGTATCCAAGGTTGAGGGAACTAATTAGCTATAACTTTCCGTAAATGGATTTTAGCGCGCGATACCGTCGGCTTTATTGCACCTCGCGGTCGCGCTTCTCTCCCAAGAACGCCGGTGGAAACGTATCAGGTCCGCGGTCTGATCAGCAGATTGTGACGAATATTCGATACTATTATGAACTTAATTATGCAATATTCCGGAGTGCGGTTTTATCGTCGCGAACCTTGTTCTCTTTCCGCATTAGTGGAATAGGTGATAAGCACAAACGCATGGCTTGATCGATCGTCGTATACTTTCCCACGTTATGATTACGGAATGTAATTTTGCTCTAGAAAGGTAATGCGTACTCGGCCGATGTGTTGACCTTATTATTTTTTTTTATCTGAGTTATAGATTTTACGACAGCTGTTGATAAAGTTAAATAAAATTTTTAATTAATTATCTATGATCTGTAAGCAATGTTATCTTTTATATAATCTACCGAAGAATATGAATTAGTGATTCAGAGTTCGTTCATAAATTAGGTTCAACTTTTAAGATATACAAAATGATTAATATTGTCTTGATGTGTCTCGATATATTTTATATTTTCGAGCTGTAAAAACATTATTCTAATTACACGTTCGGTATTTATCTGTTATAAAGTACATTTATACTAAAGTGCATACGCTCTGTAATTTGATCCGTATTTACCATTGATAAGTAAATCGATAATAAGAACAGAATTTCATTTTATATCTAATTACTGCGGGTGTGAAAGTACTCCCAGTGTGCGTGCAACCAACAATACATTACCGATTAGATCCGTTTGTCCTTTTTCTTCTGAATTCTCCATCAATGTGAGTACGTATTTAAAAATTGCCAACCTTGTCAACCGTATCGCACTTATTCACCGGATATTAATGCACGCAAACGCGCGCAAAGAATAACTCGTGGAAACATCAACCATGATATCAATGAACTCGCTGCATGAGACTAGTACGCGCAATTATGGTAATTAGATTTTACATTAGTCGTTTTAACAACTCGCACTTCTTATCTACCCGTCGCGAAATTATGCGTTGTAAAGACATAATAGAAAAAGGTGATCCAATAATATCTCTCCTGGCAAGAGTGTTTATCTATTCGTCACGGTGTTTGATGTAATGAACGGTCCTGACGGCGATACATTACAATTATAAAGTTTGCGCGTTGATAAAACCGCTATAACGCAATGAGCAAGTTTTCACTTAAAAAAGATGTTATCGTGTAGAGCGAGATATTTAACCGACAACATATAGAAATGTGTATTACCGCAGAATGTTAATAACCTGATAATTCATAGATACGCGCGAATGTTATGACAATTTGTAATTCTGGAATACAAATCGCAGTGAGATATAATTTTAATAATTTAAAGATACAAAGAGTGTAAATCGTATATAATTATATATATATATATATATATATAATATATGTATATAAAATATGCATAACGCAAAGATAAATGTATTTATCAATTATATAAATTTATCGATCAAATTTTTGCGCAACAAACAGCGAGTCTTGGATCCGCCTAGAAAATTGTTACTCGAGTACCAGGTGAGAAATGGCTACACTTGATTTATGAGGCAGAGAGCGGCTATTTCTCCGACTGCTTAACTATTGTTTCCTGACAATAAGCGTATATCAGATATGAATGACACGAAGAAACGTTCTCTATCATTCATCAAGCTGGCACTCGGCCGGGAAGTAAAGTAATTACACGTTTTCCTGTGTCACTTGAAAGGACCATCTATCTGCGCGATGCTGCAAAAACGTGGCGATAATACCGACATACTTCTTTCGAAAAGCAGATGATAATTAACTGTCCGATCAATAGCGTAAGGTGCCGTGATACATAGCAGTTCGTTAAAAATAAGTTTTACACAGTCAAATCGTCCACGTGTTGTACAATCGTGTATTTTTAAAATTCTTCGATGATAAATCATATTTTACTGATAAATACGCACAAATATATGCTACTTAAATTAAACTGATAAGATCTTAAATTATTTGTTATATTACAAAGATATGATTCCATACGTATACAACGTCGAAAAACTATTTCATTATGAATTATGAGATTATTCTTCCATGTTTCCAATTTATATATTTATACAGTTGCACCATTTTCGCTTACCAAGGCATACCATAATTAATGTGATGTGTGTATGCTATATATGTTTCTCTAATTAATTATTATTTGAAAAACGTGGCAGTCGATTTCACGAATGAACAGTGTATTATACGTCAATCGTGACAGTAGTAAATTGCAGTCGTTTTACAAACGCTTTCTCACACAATGGCGAGAAACATTTTCTCCCGGTGTTGAATATTCCTTCTCTGACTAAGAAATTTATATATTCGGCATTTACAGCCATTACACGATCTTAATGAGAGATTCTATTCATGCGGATTAGGCAATTCTACTTGAACAATGAATGCGTAACTCACTTCGCCATTTAAAACGTTCTGCAATATATTTCTTCGAATATTAATACACAAACTTCTGCGCTGGATAAACAATGATAATAAATTTTGATTAATCATATTATTATACGGTATATTTGCTGTTACATTCCTATACGAAAGACTATATAAAATACGTGGAATTTTGATGAGATCATAATGCGAATTGTCTGTCATATTTCAACGACGATGTAAATCATCGTTCCTGCTATGACAAATCGAAGCTTCGTTGTAGTGACGCGTTACATAGGCGATTGCCAAAGATTTCATTATAACACATCTCGACAAATAATTTTCCCAAATAACTCTTAAATTCATCTTGGCGATGAATTGCCATTATGCTACAGACATGAAGCAAAAAGAAAACAAATTTGCATAGCGTAGTACACGAATGATGATCGTTCAAACAATATTGATAACTTACCCGAGGAAGGCCTGTCCGAATATCTGGTGCAGTAGACCCACGCTGGCCATAACATCTTTCCAGGATCGGTTGTTCCAGTCTGGTTGGACGTCGTGTTCCCAGTCGAAACACTGGTAGGGGAGGCGTTGGTCGTTGTCGTTTCCGAGCTGCTCCTCTCAGAAGTATCGGAGGACGATTCTAGGAAGTCCTTCGTTAGATCAATCGGCCTTGAAGACACTTTTTTAGGCCGGGACTTCTTCAGAGAGATAGGATCCGTGATTCTCCTGCCAAAGTCCGCTTTTAAAATATTATCTATACTGAACTTTAGACCCGCCTGATGCTGTAAGTTGTTATTATTGTTGTTATTGTTATTGTGATGATTGCCATTGTTGCTGATACTATTTTGCACGCCATTCGCGGAGGGCAAAGTACGCCCGTTCTCCTCCCTAGCGCTTGGCGATGCCGGACTCCCGGAATCCCGTTGCAGAAGCTTGCTGACCGACAGCCGATGCTGATGCACCGAATTCGCCGGTACATGCTGTACCTGCGAGCCCTGATGCAAATGCGTGTGGGCGTTCACGTGATGTAGATGCTGACTGTGATGCGGCATCAACGAGGTAGTTTCCCGCGGATCTCTACAAGCAGCGGGATGGAGAACAGGCGTCGTTGCTTGAAGCCCGGTGACCGTCATGGCCGACGGTGGTGACAACGAGAGTCTCGTTACTAGAGGAACGCTTATTGGTGTACGATGTAACCTTTCTACAGTTGGATAAACGATTTCATGACCCAGGCTATGCTGAATTCGCGCCGTATAGTCGGAAATATCAGGTTCCCTAGAAGAATATCGAGTAAGAAGGTGTTGCTGATGACTGGATTGATATCTAGGTATGATAGCCTCTTGCATAGCTTCCGGTCGACCTGGAGACGAGGCGGTAGCCGAGGAGGAAGCCGGAGATCTGACGGAAGACGCCGTAGGGGACGATGGTGGTTGACTGTAACCAGGTGGACTTGGTGCTGGAACGTGATTATTGGACGTACGCTGATAATACAGATCATTGCAGCTGGCGGAGCTGGAAGGCGATGGTGTCGCCGACGTTCTTGTGTTCTCCTCGTCACGGAACTCGCCCCGGCTACTTGCGGATTCCTGGTCGTACCTCATAGAGCCGCATACACGCACACCAACCACGCTAGTTGGCGTCGGTTCGCTGCCAACGCTCAACACTTCGCTCGTATCGCTCTCACAATCACTGTCCGCGTTGTTGCATTCTGTTCCTCGCGTCTGATCCCGTTTCTCCGTGTCCTCCTGGTCATGATCCAGTCGCGAGATCAGGTGATTCGACCTGATCTCCGGATCCGATGAGTCCAGACCCATTGGTGCCTCCGGGAGTGTACTCGACATTTTTTACCCGAAGAAACACCCACCTCGCAATGACAAACTTCGTTTTCTTTATCCGATCACAACGGAACTTTTGTAGACCGTGTTTTCATGATGCCTTCTTCTCCCCGTAACGTTTCTTCAAGAATTAATCATAATTCTCTTTCAATACTTAATATCATTTTTAATGATATCTTATGGAAATGATCCGTCTAGCACTGATAAATGTCATTTTCATATTTGTATATATCTGTATCATTGTCTGTTTGAATTTCACAATTCTTTTTAACATACATGATTAATTAACAAGATTATAATCTAACGATGGAACAATCCTTCTACTAAGAAGAATTTCTCTTCACACTTTTGACATTTATTTCGACCTCTTGCGAGTTTTATACCGGCTAAATAGTAACCTCACTCGGTTTCATTCCGACGGATAGTTTCGCGGACTGTTTCAGTCAATATTTATACTTTATCTCACTTTCATTTTCTATGTATTCCTCGTCGTAAGATTTTTAACGATGTTTACACCATAAATTACTTTGAACAAGTTTGTTGCTCATCTATAATACAGATGATCTTAGTTAGAATTCCAATCACGGTGGTTCTGTTGTCGCTTACAAAGCGCAGCCCTTCAAAGTTTCGCTGTAATAGTCTAACACAATGCACTTTCACATGTTTTCGGATCTTCGATCAATTAGACGTTCCTTAGGCGCCATAAAAAGATCACTGACGTTCTCAAAGCGACGATAATGCATTGGATGCGTCTCCGTTGTACTAGTTAGTGCACGATCAGGACGAAAATAGCGTCAGTGACAAAAGTAAGAACGTCAGAGTGAGTGAATTGCTCCGAGTAGATCGCGCCGATGAAAACGTGGAGTCCTTCGCGGCGCTGGTAGACGCGGGTGTAGTTCGACGGAGCCGTAGTGCGACGCCGTGAAACCGGACCGGGCCTGGTTGTCCAGTTGGTTGCCGCGGAACGTCTGCGGCGAGGAAGTGGCGGGAGGGCCCGCGATGGGCGTTTCTGGGTGTAGACCTGTACGCGTACACGCCTCCCAAGGTGACCCCGAAGGGACGAGGACGCGGGTGAGGGACCTGATCGCTCGACATCTGGTGGCTGACACGCGAACATGCTGCAATGAAACGCCCTAACTCGCCCCACTCGAATGAACCGACGTCTCGTGGGTTCGCCTCATAGGTGGTCACCACGTCCCACTTCTTGCCGTGATCGGTGGCATCACCCTACCTCGCGCCACGTCTAGAAGGCTATCCTTTTCCTACGCGCTCACCTCACTCGGTCGATCCCCACCCAGCGTTGTTGGGTAGTAGAGGTCTATTGGAGCGGCTACAGCCGTCTCTCCCTCTCTCTTTATTCGCGGACTTTATTCCGTCGCGACTCGCGGCGTGTACCCTGCGTTTCTTCCGAGTCCTGTATCTGCCCATAGGTGATACAACTCGCCGCACTATTCTGTCTTTGTCGACTCGTTTATTATCGGTGTCTGTTCCTCTTGCTTTTATCCCCCACCGTTTACTTCGCCAGTTGCTTCTCTCGTTATTCTCTTCGTTTCCGTCTGTTTCGCCTTGTAGGTACGTTTTACGCGTGTTCTTTTTGATTCCTCTAGTTGCTCATATATGATTTAACACTTAGCTTCTACTATATTTAAAACAGATGATATCGTTGCATTTATCTTGTTTAGTTATATGAACGTTCTACACATTTTCAGGTCTGTTGAACTTGCTCCGACTTTATTAGTTTCTTTCATCTTCACATTTATGCTCTTCCACGTTATCTTTCGCTCATTACTTTTTACAAACGAGATAAAAATATACTCGCCAGAAATAAATTTTTACTCAAGATGGTATCGAAACTATAAATCAGACGAAATCGTAAACTTGGATCTAGATGTGTCTATATATAATAAGATTCTCTCATAATTACGGGGAAGAAGAACTGAATGAGAGAAGTTAAGAGAGCAACTCTCGCGTGACATGGAAATGCAAAGCAGATAAAGGCCGCGAATCATCGGTAGCGAATTACTCGACTATCGATTCTCCACGATGCATTTCATTCTCTTGGAGAAGGTAGCGTGCATTCAGCTCGTGAATCATGTATTCATTTTTCGCTCGACCGGTGAGGAGCTTGAGCGCGCGTCAACATGATCCCGAAGCGATCGTTAAAGCTCATTATTAGTCGATCTTCATGCGGATAAGGATGTAATGAAGGTAAAAACCTATCAGCTTGTAAATTCCGATCTCGCAGATTTTGTATACGCCAGAAGATTAATTCTACATGTGTGCCACTCGGCAGTCAATATTACCATTTGTTCGTGTAAACAATTTCAACATTAGTATAATATTCTTAACATTATGAATATTTAATTATAACAAAATATTTTTAAAACAAGAGTGGACGTCTTATTTCTTAAAAACTAACAATCTGTTCAAATTGACTTCTTCGATAACTATTAAAAATAATATATTTAAAACGAATTAAGCTAAATTAATACTTACATAAAATATGTATCTATCTGGATGTACTGTAAAGAAAACAAACCAATTTAAAATTCTGTTAGTCGAAGAAATTTAACTGTCCGCAGATGCACTTTCAAGAATCTCTTTTGTATCTTGCTTCCTTTGTATCTCACTCTTCATCTTCTAGCAAATTCATTTTATTCTACTAATTCAGGAACGCCATCGTTTGCGGCCTTTGATGTGTGCACGTACTTCTCAAGCCAACGCACAAATAAAAATCTTCTGATGTATGCTCCGCCATCATGTAAGCTACTATAATGGCATATTATTAGTGACACATTAACAACTCGTAAATTTCAATGCGAACAATCATCGAGAAGAAGTGAGCGAGAAGCAAGACCGTCACAAAGTTTATAAATTCTTCCCATCGTATTATTCATTCCCGTTATATTATGTTGCATCAGTTGCGATAATAAAATTATATTTATTCTTTGTCATAAACGACATATTTGTTTCGCTTTAGTTTTCTCTCACTGAAAAATTGAAATATAAAATAAGATTCTAAATGAGATTACATGCGCATATTTCTCCTGACATATGTTCGTTTTGGAATATATTTCGCATGTACGGTATATGATATGCATTTGCGTGTTTACTGCTTTGTTCATCCTTTGCAACCATTTTTCATTCTTTCTATTACAGTTTTTCAACAAACATACGATGATCTTGAAAGGTATAGTTAAACGAAGATCGAGGGGATGAAGAGAATGCGTTGTAATTCAGATAAAATTGACGAAAAGGTGGTATTCGAGTGAGATAAAAGAATCGAGAACGTGGTAGTTTCGCCGGAGCGTACGAAGTACGTAATGATGGAAAAAAGACGTCTGTTAACAGCCGCGATCGCAGAATTAAGGACGATATCCTCGCAGCATGTACTTCAGCCTCGAACTCGTTACCGTCGGCTGGCTTCGTAAATTTCGTTAACGCTGGCTACCCTGCAATGCCCTGCATTCCCGCCTTAACGAGCGTTCACGCGCTCGTTAGTATCCCTAAGGCCTTCGCTTAGGTACACCCTGTAAGTTAGCCGGGACTTGCTGCGCCCGCTAATTCGTAAGCGGCTACTCTCATTCGTCGAGAGGATGCAGTTCGCTCTCGTGGAACAAGGTGATGCATCCTTCCCCAGGGACGGATTTGCAATGCCCGTTGTGTGCAAATCTGCACCGCTGTCTTCGTGGATGGAAAGCGCCTCATTTTGTGCGCTGATCCGCTGTTTTTATTACTTTGTTGAATCAATTAAGCGACGTTGATATTTTTCGAGACAATACCTTAGTGATTCAATCGATTAGTCCTTTTTTTTTAAGATTGAAATAAATTAGTAAAAGATTAATACAAAATTAATATTCTAAATCGCCGAAATAAAAATATTTTCGTAAATTATTGTACAATCTGGTACTCATGGTTCAAATAAAATCACGGTTTTATTTTAATTTAGGCATCCGCTTTTATAATGATGTTAAAGCTGCTTCATGTTTCTCGAATATATAGAGCGATTTTTTTAAATATTTCTTTTATTTATATATTAGATAATTAGATTATATATTTTTTTTATCATAACGCTGCAATCCAATGCCACGTAACACGCACGCGCATCCTTCATACGAGTGAATCAATCTGCATAATTTACACCTTAACGCTCGGGTTGACTAATTTTACGCAGCTGATTTTTATCTGAACCCCAGATTTTATTTTAATTATGGCAACCGTATTATTTACGTTCCGTACAGATACAAGTCCGCTTAATGATACAATAATTTACACCGTGCGAAGTTAGTAATACATAATAAGGCTGGGAAATTCTTTTTAACGTGATTTACGATGCATCCGTGTGAAGCGCGTAATATGCGGCAAACTAAAATTCTTTCCGTGACATACGTATAAAATTGCGCTTCACAAAGTCGACACTGCCGTGGAATATCGCATATAATTTTTCGTTTATTTTGATTTATGGCTCGATTCGTGCAATTACAGAAGTCTTAATGTTCCAAATCAAGTAATGACGTGAGTATTTCTTTAACGAAAGAAATACTGAGCATTTTTTTAGTTTAAAATTTGTTTAAAATTTGCTTCTACCTCTAATTTTTTATGTAAAAACATAAATGTTGATATATATTCTGATACCTTTAAATATACACGAAAGACTCGGAGTTACTTAACAAAAAGCTGCGTCCCTGTTACTGTGCGTACGTATCGATTTCTCGAATATCAAGCTGCCCGGCAGCATTAGCATGGCAAAGAAGGCGCCAATTTGGCCCTGATAGCGGCCTGCCATAAGAAACAGGGAAGGACACTATTCTATGCGCGTTTTGTTTTAAGGTGTTCTTTTTTTGCTTTTTATTATAGCTTGCAGTGCCTCCTTTTCTATTTAATAACGGTGATATGTCAGTGCACTTGTCATTCAGCAAGAGACTATTATTTTCTCTAAACCCACAAACATACATTATCGATACGACGTGATTAAGCTGAAAAATTGACCAAGTCACGAGAGACTCGCCGCTTACGCAATTAATTGAAGCAAACTTTGTTCAGATCTATAGATAGAATTCTTCCTTAATTAGTTCCCCTTCGCACATAGATTATGAAGAATTAAATCTTACAAATCATTAATCCGACTCGCCTGACAGGATTAGAGGGAACAGCCGTAATGTAATTAAATTATTATTAATTGGACATTTAGATAGAAACGCGATGGACAAATTGCCCGTCGTTTGATAAGGCAGATACACGGAATTGCACCACATCGCAATAATGAACATTATTGCCCTCGCCGTGCGTCGCTCAACTATATACAGAGATAAATTACAGCGGAATTTACAATGGAGTCTTTATCAGATTTTGTTGGGTGCACGTCGCTCATTATTAGGAAACTTTTCTTCGGCGAAGAATTCGTCCGACGAAATCGTCATTCGTAGTTAAATAATTGCGATGTTGCAAATTGCCCCGGATCGTAATAATGCATCGCGCTGCAGGCGCTAAATTTCGTGGGATCACGCGAGAAGACTCGAAAGCTATATTCGCGAGGGAAATCACGGAGGTGCATCTATCAGACTTATCTGACGGGGAAGTACCTCTGGCAAACGCCCGACAATCTTATTTATGGCTTGCAACGAAAAACAGACAGCCGTGGTCAACGAAACGATTCGATTGGAAACGATATCGTTTAATCGATCGCATTGTCCGACGAAGGTAAAATATTTTTTATAGAGTAAAGAGATGATAAGATAACGTGTTCATGGTTGATGATTTTCAGCCTTTTTTCAGCCTCAACAAAGAAATGATTGCTGAATAAATCGCTATATTAACTATTGAAGTATTACACTATAAAAAAAGTATAAATATAGTTACAATAATTATAGTAAATAATTTTTGGATCTAGTATTAAAGGTATATATATTTATACAAATGTAATTTTACAACTTGCAAATAAAATTATTCTTTCCTGCAGTAATTAAATAATGCAAAAGTAAATTTATAATTAAAGTTAAGTTTGTAAAAATATTTATATATTAATTCGACAATGAATTTTTTTTAAGCTATAATATTGATATGTATGAATGTTTGAATAATAAATATAATATGTGCGATTTATTACCATTATGTTATATAATATTTAAAAAATTTGTACGTTTATACAGAAACTATAAAATATATTACTGTTACTGTATACATATAATTTGCCATCTAATATAAAAATATGTTTACATAATTAGAGGTGAAATAATTATCTCTTTTATAAATTAATAGAAAAGTATTGTCTGTATATTTCTCGTGCGTCAAAAATGATCAGTAATATTTCTTAAATTCTGTAGTTATAGACTGGATCACCGGCCAATGAAAAGAATTTATGCTTTATTTTATTTTCGCGAGTCAATTTATAGCCGCGCGACCGTGCTGTTACATCATCAGTATTTTAATGGAATCCCTCTTTAAGATAATACAAGAAACTTTGGTACGATGATGCGTGGCCCAGAGAACGCAATCACAACCAAACGTAACTTCCGCCAGGCGCTATCTCAGCATTCCACACTTCTATTTTATTTAAACGTATGTAAGCGGAGTGCGAGCTCACACACGTGCCATAGTATGGATACACAGTGGCACATCAAGTAAAATGGATACATATGCAGGCTTTCGTGTGTACACTATACGTACGTGCGGGTTGACGATGTATTAGGGATTCGCACCCGGTAAAA
>Ga0157364_1005642_pt1 | contig 12775 bp, 9 predicted proteins | sample AttsexASBM2_FD_111476 | JGI IMG/M metagenome (GOLD analysis project Ga0157364, IMG submission 111476) | Fungus gardens microbial communities from leaf cutter ant in Ribeirão Preto, State of São Paulo, Brazil - Atta sexdens ASBM2 | ecosystem: Host-associated > Fungi > Mycelium > Unclassified ... | reverse complement strand
TACTAATTTTGTGAAAAATTCTTTCAGTAGATTTTCTTGCTTCATAAATGGTAATCACTTGTTGAAGAACTGGCAAAATTCCATTGCTCTGCCATAAGAAGGAGGAGGTGTGAGGTGAGGAGTATCAAAAGCCTTTGGAGCCCTGGTAGTAGACATGGTATTGGGTATGCTTGTAGTGTTATATCAAATAATTACCTAATTGTAATCAATTAGATATTATTGGTTCCTAACTTGCCATTAAGATTGATGTAAAGCATTTAATTTCATTCACACCTTGGTAAAATATGTCTTTGTTAAGGCAGGACTACTAACAAAGGCTAGGACTAGTAGCTGCACTGTCATCTCATCCACCTCCTTTACATTCATTTGTATCCTTGTTAGTAACACTCTCAACTTATACCAGCCTCTTTCTCTCTATGAACAAGCTATTGACATTATTCTATTGTATGTACTTTGGCTAGTTCTTCCAGTATTTAAAAAGATTCTCTCTATTCTCATCAACTATGACTGGAGAGCTTACCAAGCTGGACCTACAGATTATAGCAGTCAGTGCCAAATAAAACTTTAATATATTTGATAATATTGTATAGTGATCTTCAGTCAATTTCCTGTCCAATGCTGTCCTCACTTTCTAGTTAAGAACTATTATTCCCATGTTCTGTAATATCCATCCTTATGTGTGTCATACTGCTTTGTAAGTTCTACCATCACCTGTTCTTTTCTACTCATCAAGATAGATATCAATTTTGCACTGACCTCGAGGTATACTCATCTACCAACTTCTCTATCATTCATACTAATTTTCTTCTCAGGAAATTATGCAAAAATGCTATCACCAGCAACTCTTCTCAGTTCTCATACCTACTCTTGGAGATCCTGGATTCTAAGTACACTCAATACCTACTATCAAGAACAAGTACTCACTCCTATTGATCTTCAAGCTTGTTACAAAACTCCAAGATACCTAGTACTTTACCAAGCTAAATGTATACTAGAAATTCAATAATATTCATATTAAGCCTAGTGATGAGTAGAAGAAAGCCTTCTGTATGAACTATAAACTTTGTGAATCTTTGGTGATGCTCTTCAGTATAACCAATAGCCTGGTCACTTTCTAAAATATGATGAATGTTATTTTTCAGAATCTTATAGCAGAAGACATCATAATACTGTACTTGAACAACATTCTAATACTTATTCAGATATTAGAAGAGTAGCACAAGATAGTTTATAAGATTTTAGAGGTCTTGGACAAGTTTTCCTGGGAAATACAAGTTCAACAAGCTGCACATTGAGTATTTAGTATTATAATTAAAGACTTAGAGTTAAATCAATAAAAAAATCTTATATTAGATGAACATAAAAAAAACTCATAAAGTTCTTGTTACAAACTAATTTATCTTATATACCATAGACCATGGTCTGTGTATATACTACAACTAACCTACCATAAAGTCTATATATATATATATTTTTAAAAAAATCAACAATTTATTACATAGGGTGTATAGGCAGACTATGGTAGCTACTTCATAACTATATACAAGACAAATGAAACAACATGAAATTATGAAGAAAAGAAACAGAAAAGAAAAGAAAAATAAAAATAAAATGAAATAAATAAAAGCTACAAGTCCTTAATTACAAGATCTACTCAAAATTGATAATGAAGTGGAGCTAGGAAAAGCAAATGCACTAGGATTAAATTCAAGAAACATGACAAAATGACTAATCAAGTCCCTTCTTGGATTCCAATAATTGTTAAACCTTCTGCACTCATAAAGGATATAATGTCTTGATTCAATGGGGTATAACCCATATAAACACCTAAATTCCTCCCTAGAGAAAAACCTAAGTCTGTACTCACCTATTGGGACATGATTGGTAATTGTTCTTAATAATTTAGTGTACAATGAGTTAGAGTAGCTGATAAACTTTAGCCAAGATCCTCCTTTAATGTAAGACAGTTCAATAATGTTATCGTCGCTGTTGAGAAGATTGAGGAACTGCTTTTCCTTGGAGTTAGATACTTAGAAAATCATTTTCCAATTGTCTGTAATGTCATCACATTTGCTTTTCTTGCTAAAATCCCATAATATTTTGCTAGGAAAGAGAGGAATAAGATTGAAAGATTTTGTTTCCTTATCAATGGCTTTGTAAAGAGCCCAATTGCAATGGCTAGGGCACTCCCAAAATTCAATCAAATTCTCCTAATGATATGAAAAGAAATTTTGAAGTTCTTTAAGGTTGGATGATGTGTGAATTTGGTAAGGATTTAGTGTAGGGTTGAAAATATTTTAGCAGCATGGATTGAGTCAGTAACAATGATGATTTTGGAAACATCATTGTGGCTTGTGGCCTGATTAATACCACACCTGATAGCAAACAGTTTGGCTTCTGTGCTTGTGACATTGACTGTATGATGAATAGTTTTAGTGACTGGTTTATTGTGAATGTGAGTATAGGATATGGAAGTAACAACATTGTTTTTGATGTCAGCATCCATGATGACCAGAGCATGTGAAGGGTTATTCAATGATTTGATAGTCAAGTTGTCCAGTTGTTGAATGCATGTTCTGAACCTATCATCTTTTTGTTTACTAGATAAAGGAAAAGAGAAACAACTATGAAAAATGTCAATAACTCTACTACTGGGAGAAAATTCAGAATGAAGAGGGGCAAAAGAGGGAAATACTTTGTTGAACATATTATCCATGTCAACTAAAGATTCTTTGACTAATTTGTGTTGATGACTTGTGAGGCACCCAAGTGAAGACAAATGTTGATTGAGCAATGAGGATTTTCTAGGCTTCATAAGAGAGCAAAGAATGTAATTGGGAGAGAGGGAATGCACTCAAAGTTGTAATCTTCCACTGAGTTTCTGAAGGTGAAGTTTAATCAGGATAAGACCCAGGATAGCTTCAATGTCAAATGAGGGGAATGTTTTGAAAGTCTCTGTAATCCAGATGGCTACTCTGTTTTGCATTTTGCCTAACATCTTTAGAGGGTAAGACAAAGGCACTTTGTGGTAGTGCTGAAGCTGGAACTCATAGAGAACGATAGGAAGAACACAACTTTGGTATAAGAGATATTTTTGATGGGGATTTAAGCCTTGGACTGAGTTTCCAAGGATTTTCATGCATTTAACAGTAGAAATTGCCTTGTTGGAGTAGTAATCAATATACTGATGGAATAATAACTTTCTGTTGAAGAAGAATCCAAGATATCTCCACAAATCCTTGGGGTGTAGAATTGGACCACTGATAGGAGAGAGGTTGAGCAGAGGGTGATTGAAGGAGCCTTATGACCTAGAAAAATGAAAAACTTCAGTTTTCAAATGTTTAACTATAAGACTGAATTTCAAAAGAAGATTAGACATAACATTGTAACTACAATAGAGGTGGGAATTAGATAAGTGAAGAGATTTGCTCTGGGCAAACTATTGTCAACAAAATATAGATTGGAAATCAGAATTTTTAGGATTTTTAAATGATTTTCAAGAATGTGAAAGAAAGACAATAAATATAAAGCCAATAGAATAGCAAAAAGAGCTAAGCCTTGACCAACTCCAATGTTTATATCAAAATATGGTGAGATAAAAATATTCCAAAAGTAATACATTTTTCTACCAATGAGATAACTCAAAAAGAACTTAACAACTTGCTGGTTGAATCCCACCTTTCCCAAGATGAGAGAGAGAAGACAATAGTTAAGAGAAGAAAAGAATTGGGCTATGTTGAATGTAAGAATGCTAGTTGAAAGATTTTGGACCCAACTCAAGCAAATGATGTGTATTAGTACTATACCTGCACCCATTGTAAACTTGAACTTAAGACCCCTAAGTTGACTTTGATGGATAAAATTGGAGTCTGTTGCTAATGACTTTTTCAATAAGTTTGCCCAAGGTATTAAGCAAAACTATCAGTCTGAAAGACTTAGGCATATTATAAGAAGATTTGTTGGGTTTAGGGATTACAATGGTTGTTGAAATCTTAAAATAGGACAGTCAATGTCCTAAGTCTATGGATGTATTAGCAATTCTAATAATATTGTTCAAGCAAGCTTTGTCCCTGAAAACATGCTTAAGGTGACTCCACAATAGCTTGTATAGTCCAGGTGTAAATAAATTATTACATTTAGTGAGTGCATTCAAAAATTCTTCTTCTAAGAAAGATTCCCAAAAGGAAGGCAATATCGAAGTGATTTTATCAAGAATATCCTTCTTAATGTTACGATGCAGAACTATATTGAAGAAGTTATGAAAGGCATGCTATAAGTCACTGATTTCTAGACATGGTTGGTTGTTAAACTTTATCACTTCAATGGCTGGAAGTGTTTGCTTGTTGACTCAATTTATGAGCTTTCAAGAACCATGTTTCTTGTTGGCTATTTCTTGAATCTTGAGATCAAAGAAATCACTCTTGGTGTTCTTAACTGTTCTCTGGAAGGTTTTCCAATTCTCCAGATTTTTTGACAACCTATAGTTCACTAGATCTCTGTATAGTTCTTATTCCACCAACTCTTGGAGTGTCTCATGATGTTAATGATCTTAGACAAATTCTCTCAGATATTATTGACTTTGTTAGTGAAATCATTAATGATATTGTCTAAACTGGCTATGTCAGACAGGTTGGACACATTAAGGTTTCTGATGGATAAAGTAATGTCATTGATGAAGGCTGCCTCCTCATCACTATCTTTGATGATTGAACATTTGGTTGAGTTGACACTTTCTTCAATAATAGAAATAGTAATGGTGAGAGGAACATGGTCTGATGTTAGATGCTATTCTGTATGTATCGAGTGGTTATTTAATTCTCTTGAACCACTGCGAAGAAATATAAGGTCAATGACTGAGTTTGAGTCATTGATATTGTCTGAGTACCTAGTTGAAACTTGATTAGTAGAGTTTGACAAGTCTAAATTAATTAAGTCAGTGATAATGAGAAGGTCATTACTAATAAAAGTATGATGAGGAAATGATGTGTTCTATAAACTATCCCTAATATTAAAGTTATTGGTCATAATTAAAAGATTACGAATATTTGCTTCAGTATTCTTAAGATACTTTAAAGCAGTATAAAAGGAGTCAGAATAAATGTTTATTAACCAAAAAATATTATTATTGTTGAAAAATAGAACTAAAAGAATATCCCTATGATTAATAACATTTTTGCAAAGTGAAAAACAAAGCAAAGAAAGTCTGGCATTGATATATGTTATAAGATGAGAGTACGGACAGACTTTGGCTAGGGTTAGGGTTAGCCAGACATAGATAAGTGATTAATTATTAGTCTACAACAGAAGAAGAGCATGTGATCTGGAAGTCATGTGATATAGGCTAGAGTAGTCTAGAATGGTCTGGAAAGACTTAGGATCTAGAAGAATTGGGAAGAGTCTAGAAAGAGTTAGAGTTAGGAGTGATGTAAAGGGACATAGGTTCCTCATGGTGTACACATAGTGCACACATGTATGACAGAGATTAAGAGTATGACATTAGGGCACATGTATATAGCATGGTAGCCTTATGGTAGATGAGTAATAGAACATGAGGTAGAGGTATGGACATAAGGGCTAGAAGATATTGTTGTAGCATAGACCATGTTGTATTTATATAAATAGAGGAGCAATGCAATGAGGGCTCCTTGTCAAGTTCTCTTATAATCCCCACTACTAGATAGCCAACTAAGAGCTTTGCTGAAGTAAGTATACTACAAGTGCCGTTCCAGTAAGTGGTTGCTACAACAATATAGATGACAATTCTGGGGAAGTCATTTACTGAATCAGTGGTTCTGACAAAGGTTAGCTAATTAGAATGATTAACAACTCCAACCAACAGTTCTTCTTCATAGTTAACTAAACCAGGAATGGAGTAAATTATGGACCAAGATGGCTCTTGAATGAAGATTATGTTGAAGTTGGAATTGATTTTGAGAATAGTGTTGACAATGAGATTATTCTTCTGAACATTTTATAAAAAAATCTTCAAGTTGTCTAAAACCATATTTTGTTGCTATTCATGATTGAACAAGTTGAGGTTTTTTGGTTATCCCAAAGTTTGGTATATTCCTTAGAGTGTTATTCCTTATTAAATCTATGTTTCCAGAATGAGTAGTTGGAAGAGCTGGCTTGGTGTTCACCTTTATAATTCAAACACTTAAAGAAGTACAGACAAGGGTTACCTTTTCTGGTTTCTAACCTAAATAAGTTAATCTTATCATTAGCTTTGCAGCACCAAGTAAATTGGCAATGATAAATGGTTTGGTGGGGGCTATTGTACTTAATGCATTTCAATCCCTGAATTCTACAAACCCTAGTCATGTGACCCCATTTCCAGCAGTTTTTACACTACGACACTTCCAAGTTCATGTTCATACCATGAATTGTAGCAATGAAGCTGTTTACATTGAACCTCCTGTTAATAAGGCTCCTAACTTTGATACTGCTTTGTGTATCCCAAATATCGAACTATACAATAGACATATCAGACTTTGGGGAGACTTTGATTATCCTTGGTTTGGAGGCTAGAATAATGTTTTTAAAGATATGATTGCTCTTCATGATTTTTTCTACATTGTCAGAGGACAAGTAAGTATTTAATTGTTTAGAGAAGTATAGTATACCAATGATTTTCAAGTATAATTTAGACTATGGCAGTCTCAGAGCTTTGATCTGATCAGTATCAACACATGATGAGTTCTTGACATAGCCTTCAATTTCTTAGAGGTTTGAGGGGCTAGCAACATTGTTAGTAGAAATTACAATGCTCTTGTCTTTAATACATATAAAGTCTGCCATAACATTTGATTTGATGTTTTTAAAGACCTTGTTGATGTTTATAATGTGAGTACTGGAGTTTTTTATGAACTTTCTTGTGTTATCAATGTTCATTGGGACTATGACCTGCTTGCATGATGGTCCCTTTATAGTCATATTAATATGCGGGTTTATATACCTTTTATAAAACCAACATACTATAGCCATACTATATAATACTATTTATTCTAGAACTTTCTCCAACTTTCTTTGTGTCATGTAATTGTGTGACTACTTTGTGACAGTCACTTGTAACACCACACTAACCCTAACCCTAAATCCCAAATAAGAAAATAAATATAAAATAAAATAGAAATAAAAAATAAAAATCAAATAAATAAAGTCTATTGGCTTTAACTCTGATATTTAGGTCTAGTTATTTTGGACGACTATGTTAAGATGGATTCCATCAAAGTAGCTAGAGCTTGTAATTAGCTATACCAACTACTTGTACAGAACTATAGATATTTCTTGGTTTTACTAACTTTTACCAAAGATTTATCTGTAGCTTTTCTAACATCATCTAACCTCTTTTTGATATCATAGGAAGTAACAGTGTATGGATCTAGAACCCAGAGTACCCTCAAGTCTGAAGTTTCTATAGTCCAATAACAATGCTAATAATTCAATGATGCATACTAACTTCTAGCCTCAGATTTCCAAGTAAGACAAAAGGTTTTCATGAAAGTTCAGTTCTTCTACACTACTCAACCATCTAAAAAGCTATCTAAAAAATACTCAGATTCTTATGAGATTATAATACAACCTGGTACTCATTCATTTACTATTATAATATATCTCTAGACTCTATTTTCTTTTATTTAGCAATAAAGGATCACATGATTGATGCACATAACTATATCACATAAAGTGATGTCATAGGTCTAGAAGAGAATAGAAGAGTTTAGTATAATAATATCAGAAAGCATGGCTACTATATGTTCATCTTATAATTATGGCATAATAGAATTATGGACAATATATGGACTTTAGGAGAGGTTATATATTGTAGGGCATGGACCAGCATATATTAGTATATATTATATGTTGTAGTAGGAGGTTCTCTGTCAAGTTCTTCTTGTAAACCTTAATATGAGAGTAACATATATACTTGTTGATATACTAGTCTTATATAAGTTTGTATATATCTTGCCATTATGGTGTTAGTTGCTACAACATTCATCTTTTATTCTCTAAAATCTATATATTCTGTTGATTTAGTCTTTTAAATCTTTATACTTGAAACTACTACTCTCAATAACTTTTTTAGCTGATCAGATTCTCTGTCTATACTAGTTATCATTGATAGTCAGGTTGAATACAAAATATTACAGATTGTTGACTCAGAAATCAACTAAAGATAAGCTTATAAACTTCTTTATAAGCTTATCTAGTTGGGCTACAAAGACATAAAAGACAAATCCAAGTAGTTATCTACTACTGAACTCACTCACACTCTGAAACTGATATCTGACTTTTATACTATATATTTTTCAAAGCCTTGTCTGCTCTCTATATCTTGATCTTATCCATATTCTATTATATTCATTCTTTTTCCTGTTTTTTTTTCTTCTAATATTTTATTCTTATTTATATTTTCAGTCCTAGTTATATTTTGGTTCTTAAGAGCTTATCTCTTAGAGGGAAATACTGTTATGGATCAACTTTCAAGACTTTCTCTCCCTGATCTCAGATAGGACTCTAACCAGTTCTAAATGTACTTCTGTATCCATACTTATCTATTATCATAGTCTAATCTCTGAGCTATATCTAGTCTCCAATGTAAATAAAATCAACCTACATCCAAGCTGCATTGTTCTCACAAAATTCAGTATTAATATAAGTTGTGCTTTTTCCATTAAAGTAGCACTCAAAATTCTGTAAGTATTTTGTCTTCTATAGTAAAGTTTACTTGTTTCTATTTCTGTAAGTACTTTGTTTTTCATAACAGATGTTACTCTTATTTTTATCTGATCTCTGTCATTGCTTCACATAGATAAACTCTGAGACATTGATATTACTCAATGTGGAGTTATCTCCACTTGAGTCTTCTATTATTTTGAAAAATCTCCTAGTATATAAGACTAGTTGTCATGATCTTAAGCTTGGATTAGGTTGTAACTAAAGCAAAGGCCTGAAAAAGGGGTAAGGAGATGATTAATTGGTAAAGTATAAGAATATAAAACTGTATCTACTACTATATATACCTATAGACTATAAGGAAAGCATATGATATCCATGAGTAATACACAAGGAGAAAATGAGGAAAACATGATGAAACCTCTACTACTACATGAGGCACTGACTGATAACCATGAATATCAAGTAAGGTATAGTAGATTATAGTAAATATGAGTCAAAGATGAAACAAACCCTACATATATTCAAAATATATCAACTATGAGATAAACATCTATAGAACATAAGGTAAAAATTGTAGCAATCATAATACTAGTAGTTATACTGTAATAGCTGATCTGATAATTGACTACAATTGACATCAATATCCAGTGTTAATAAGTGACACACTCCAATTCCAGATCATAATTCCAAAGTAATCCTCATCTTTTGATAAGTACTTTACTTATCTCTTAAATATTGTTAATACTTCAAAATCAATATTCAGTATTAATAGCATTATACTGTCTTCACTACTAGCTCTTATCACCAACTATAATGACTTGTTGGCTATCACTAATATCAATATCTGGTACTAACAATAATCTACTAATTATTTTTCACTAGAAATATCAATCTGTCAACTCCAGATCTTCTTCTAAAATTAAAACTATATAACTGAGAATGGTACAATACATAATTTAAAGCCAATGTTGTTCACAAAGTTCATACCTACATGCTTCATGGATAAGACCAAGTTCTATATCTAATCTTCATATTTTCCATTAAACTTTGTTCCCTAAGTGTAGACTGTATGTTACTGTAACACTTATATGGAGATCATTTTCTTATATTTCATCTTCTAGTAACTTGTTAGCTAGACTCCAGATCATTCTATCTTCCAGAAACTATCTCTATAATATTCCCTTAGTTATCTTCCATACTACTATTCTCTTAGTTACTGTTCTGACTACAGAACTTAGTATTGAAAACTAAGTAGATACTCTGTAGTTATCCAGTCTAAAAATTAACAAAGATAATATTTTACTTTTTCTAAGTTCTCTTACTACTTCTGTCCTTTATCTAAAATTATAACCATGTAACAGATAGTAGTACAACACATAAGTTGAGATCAAGGTTATCATCTGAAGTTCAGTCACAAGTCCATAAATAAGTATTCTCACTTGATCCATAATCTAAGTACTTTATCTACTTCTATAGATAATCATATCCATTCCTGGATAAGTTTCCAAACCTGATCTGACCTTCATTGCCATGTAACTAACTACAGATATTGTTAGAGCAACTGGGAAAAGTCCACAGGGATTTTATGATTTCAGAGAAATCCTAAGCTATATTGTTCAAATAGTTAAGTACATGACTTATCTCTAAAAAAATTCTAAGAGAATAAGATGGAGTTCTCTGGAAATGACAGCTACTCAAAGTATCCAAGAGTCTATTCTAATCAAGCTGAACATTAGGTAGAACATTTAGTAACTTAGCTACAGAATAATAGTGTTAGATAGTTAGGAATCTCAATAAAATATTGCTAGATAGTGAGAGCTTATTGGTAAGTTTTGAAGAATATAGGTCAATTTTTATAGAAGGGATTGTAGGAATCTGTAGTGGTACCATAGAGATTAAGAGAGTCTAATGGTATTGCAGTGGGGTACTATTATAGGACTTAAGAGACAAGAGAGCTATGAAGTTAACTTTGGCTTTGACAGTGTTAAAGACTTAAACTTAGATAAAGCAGAGGGTTTTCTTACATCTACACTCTACTCTAGATTTCTGTGACTCAAAGCAAGAGACACTAGTCAAAATTTGATATTTTTGAAGTCTGTTAACCAAATGAATCCTAAGATTGTAGAATTAAGGCAATGAAACTCAGCTACTTGATCAAGTATAAATATATCTGTAGTATTCTCCTATAAGTTTGTCTCCAGTTTAAAACTCTTCTACTTAATCAGGTGTTAGTACATTTTGTAGTACTAATAGTTGCTCAGAACCTTCTTTACTTTCTACTCCTCTTTTCTGTCAATGATAACTAAGTTTAGAAGGAGGCTAAAATATTCCCTAGCAATGGAGTTGATAGTAGCAGTAGTGAACTTGACAACTAGAAATACTAGATGCAGCCTTCCCAACACAGAGAAAAGAGTTTGAGACAATACAACATGGATCCAACTTGTTTCTTCACTACATAGGGTCTAAGACAATAGTGTAATATTTTGATATATATTATGTAGATGTCTGAGAAGTCTAAAAACATCTTGTTACCAGGGAAGAATACTAGGACAAGGGTATATCAGTAATCATAATACTTTGCCATGTCTTTATAAGACTTCTAAATAGCTAATCTTGCTTCATCTAGTGCAAACTTCATATAATTAGTGAATTTTGAGATGCTTTCCAACTTAGACCTTCTTTGGTAATGTTTAAATTCTAGCTGTGGTAGTTGTCTAGTATTAAGAAAAAACAGCAGTTACTGTATAACAATAGAGTACACATAGCTATTATACTGAAACTCCACTAATAGAAAGATATCTTGCCAGTCACTCTAATGTTTATTGACAAATATCTATAGATACTACTCAAGCTTCTAGTTCACTCATTCTATCTATCTATCTGTTTAAGAATTCCAGACTATGGACAAAGTGATTTTAACTCTGAGCAAACAGTATAGCTTTTTAGTAAAGAGTACAATGAACTGCAGCCCTTGGTCTAAGACTATGTGATTGGGAAGGCTATATAGTTTCCAGATATAGTGTAAAAAGAGCTATATAGTACTCTTCACAGTGACTATAGTATAGATAAAAATCAAGTAAGCTCTCTTGAAAACTGAGTTTACTACTGTTATTATTACATTGAACTTTATAGACTCAAGAAGTTTTACAACAAAGTTGACACTGGTGGTCTCCTACCTTGTATTTGGCATGAGTAGTAAGTACAATTCTCTGAGAGATGAGTGGTAAACAGGCTTGGTTCACAAGTATAGATTGCAAGTGCTAACATATTGATTAATATACCTAGACATTTGTAGCTACCAATAACTCTGTGATATCAGCTCTAAAGTCTTCCAACACTTGGCATGTCCAGCAATCTTTATATCATGATAAAAAGATACAATATACTACTACAAGTCTAAGATATCAGAGATATAGATCTTTTCTTAAAAGAAAAGCAATCTGTATACTTTAGACTATTTCAAAGACTACATCAACTTAGAGGCAGATTAATAAAGTACTCTAGCTATACAGACTACCAATTCTTTTTCTTGACCTGCTCTAATTCTCTAGTAGATATCCATAAAAAACTATATACCTCTCTCTCAAATGTCAGTTCTTCTAGTGCATATACTACTAGATACTCTGGTTTGAGCAATATCATATTCTTATCATTATGTAAGCTATTACCATGGTCCAGCCTTTGAGATAGTGTATCTGGTTTATCTATAGACTTACTAAGGCAGTAGTACAAGACAAAATCAAATCTTACTAGATATAACAACCAGAATAGTTGTTTGTAGTTGAGTTTCTTAGCCATCATAAAGTACTCCAGATTTCTATAGTTTATCTATATCTCTGTAGGATTTAGTATACCTTCTAGGAAGTATCTTTACTCTTCAAGAGTTTAGATAATTATTAGTATTTTCTTGTTATGTATCTCATAGTTGTATTTGACAAAGGAAAGAGACTTGCTGAAAAATACTACTAAATCCCACTTGTTATGAACTAAAGCTCAAGGGTTAAGCAATAGAACAACTCTTGTATTGAGTAACACAAGAGAACTCGATAGAGTTCCTAGTACAAAGTAATTTACCTTATATACTAATCTTCATGGT
>Ga0157364_1005641_pt1 | contig 12778 bp, 15 predicted proteins | sample AttsexASBM2_FD_111476 | JGI IMG/M metagenome (GOLD analysis project Ga0157364, IMG submission 111476) | Fungus gardens microbial communities from leaf cutter ant in Ribeirão Preto, State of São Paulo, Brazil - Atta sexdens ASBM2 | ecosystem: Host-associated > Fungi > Mycelium > Unclassified ... | reverse complement strand
TTTAATTTTTATTTTCAAACTTAAGATTAGAGGTTAGCATAACATCATATGTCACAGTCACAAGTAATGGTCACATCATTATATATCAAATTAAAGGATATAAAAGATTACAGAATAATAATATCATATTATATATCAATAGTGTGTAATATACATGTTTTTTTAGAGTAGACTAGGTTTAGTATAGTATAGACCATTAGCCAAGTATATATAAAGTAGACACTCTGTACTTGGAACTCTATTGAGTTCTCTTATGTTAACCCAATACAAGATTTCTTTGTTGACTTAACTCTAAGTCTTTAATTGTAACAACTAGAGTTTAGTATTAATAATGTTCAATTATCAAACTGAAAAGTGCAGTGTATCTACCAGTCTTTAAATACTAAGTAAATAAAAAGAAATACTCAAGTGGTACTATTATCTTATAATATAGCTCTAAATAACATTAGTAGCTATACTGAGCAGATATTTTAGTAGCAGAATACTAATAGAAATTTGAGTTTTCGAAAGAAGAACTCTACTATAGAAGACCAAGTACTCATAGGATTTGAATAGAGAATAACACCACAATAGAAGATAAGTTATGAATAGAAGTTGTAAGAAAGTAACACTACCATAGAAGACAGATTATATATGAGATCTTGCAGAAAGATAACACTACAGAAGATAGATTATTGATAAGATTGGACTTGGTATATGATACTCTATCAGTTCTTTTTGTTGTTCAGTAGTCAATTACCATATATCTAGCTTTACTAAGCACTTGTATACCATATAGTTTGGATTTCCACAATAGTAGTATCACTTAACTAGTGTAAGATGAGGTTTCTAGATAGCATCTATATCTATGGGAATATCTGGATAAAAGACTGGTAGTAGCTAGTATGAGGTCTTTAATGGAATAAAAGATAGCTGTCAAAGAACAGAGATAACTAAAGAACTTCATAAAGTTTGGGGGCTGAGTAGAGAAATAAGAGTAGTATACTAAGTCAATTGAAAGGCTTTGTTTGCTTGTTTGGCCTAAACTATTTTGTGCATAGTATTAAACCATATAGAGGTTTATGTTCTTCAGTCTTTCCACTAACAGGACTATAATCTAGTTCTATATTGCTATATAAAATTTTTAGTAGAACTTGACTACTATTATGTGGGAGTTGATATAGCTAGGTTTAGAAATTAGGGTTTGGAACTCATTTATATATTCCTCTACTGTATGGCTACCTTGTTAATAAGCAGTTTTCTCTAGTCTATTTACAGCTTTAATAGTTATATTAATAAGAAAAAAGTACTTTCTGAAAAGCTACTTGAACTCAGGTTATATAGTAATAGAGAATGTGTTGGTAGTGAATTCTTAGTAGAAGATATTCTTGGACTATGCTCTTTCATATAATCATAATTATTACAAAATAAACTACTTACTTATTTATGATATCTAAATATTGGGTGCACTCTCAAAGGTTTAGGAGTGATTTAGAAGTTCAATAATAATAACAATGACAATGAACAAAGATGATATATAATAAATAATAATTGATAAATGATGTTGTTAAGTCTTAAGTCTAACTCTCAGATATCTACAAAAATATGATAGTCTGTATGTTACTATAATAATATATTTGTATTTCTATAAGTACTAATCACTGTACAATATATTATATATTATTAATGATAAATTGATGAATACTTTCTAATATAAGTTAGATCATGTGAATCTATCTAGCTATTTCTGATATAATGGACAATAAACTTTGTAGTTACTGATGGTTTGATATTTTAGTAATTTGTTGTCATTTTTGTACATCTCACATATATATAAATAGCTTTTATTTGGAACTTTCCTGTATAACTTGGTTTGTAAAAATTTAAAACAAAATACTGGAACTTATCTGTTTATAAGTATTTCTGACTAAGCTTTTATGCAAATGTTTGAATTTTCTATAAATTCTATATTATATGCATGCAGTCTAAACTCTAGCATTATAAGTTATATAAATCTCTCAAGTAACTTCTAATTTCTAAACAATCATAGAATTTTATTTTTATAAACTTATTAAGAAACTTTCATTATTTTCTAAGTTTAATACTATTCTAATAATAGTTAACCAGCTCACCAAATAGGCAATTCTTATTTTTGCTTATAATACTATCTGTTATAATATGTCTGAATTCTTATATTTTATGTTTATTTTTTATTTTTATCTATTTTTCTTGATTTGATTTTCCTTTTTATTTTTATTTTTATATTAGTTAATAAAGAGGCATGTAACTGTGGTCACATAATGTTATATTATAGGCTTAAAACATGATAGATATCAGAGTTGTAAACAATGGACTTGATTTTATTCTATTCTATTATTTTAATTTTTGGGTTTCTTTTCTTTTTCTTTTTCTTTATTCTGGACTTAGATAAAAGTATGATGTGATAGTCACACAAGTCAGAAAGCATAATAAAAGCATGAAACCTGTCATAGATGTTGTTATATATGTTACAGTCACAGTCATACAATTATATAATATAGAGAAGATCGTAGAAAGTTCTGGAACAAATGATATTATATAACATAGCAACAACATGTTAGTCTTATAGTAAGCATATATACTTTAGAGTAAGTTAGTTGTATTGTGTATACAAACTATGATCTATAGTATATAAGATAGACTATATAACAGCTTCTAGTATCCTGACAGTGGTTTCTAACATCCCAACACTTTCTTCCAATTTGTCTTCTTTTGTGTTACTCAATATAAAAGTTGTCTTTTGTTCTTACTCAAAGACTTAAGTTATAATACTTATAGTAATAGTATGGTAAACTCATAGATGATACATGTAGTTTATTCAACTAAGCCATAAAGTGCCTTTTCAATAACATTTAAGACTCTAGTGATTATAGAGTCTGTTTTTTATAATCTTGCAGTTGTTATGATTGATGTCTCCTGAATACAGCATGGACTAGGGTAAAGGGTAATGACAATATGATTGGCTGTGCCAAAGTAATCTTAGTTAGTGCCTTATATAGTAAATGCTTTATTCTTATTTGGTCCTCATTGTTCTATGACTTGTTTAATGCATATACTATGGATAATTCCCTCATGTTAATTATATATATATAGTATAGAGATACTTCTGTATTCTTTATGCTTTACCACTTCTATACATTCCTTATCTCTTCTCAAGTCTTTGCTTAAGTGCAACCTGAGCTCACAGCTAAGGTCATAATATTTAGTAAAGCATCAATGAGCTCACCTTGCAACAAAGGTGTAGTGGACAGAATCTATAGACAAAACTAGGCAGAGTTACCTGTTGGACAAAACACATGTAGTATAAACTACAAAGAGAAACCAAGATGAGTTCCAGAAAAATGAACAAGATAGAGGTATTATTGGAACAACTAGGATCCTTACAGATCACAGAAAAATCCTCAAGTAAGTACAAACAGACAGATATAGAGATATCAGCAGCACCAGCACTAGCAACAAATGAGAACATACAAACAGTCATGCCAAAGAGCATAGTCCTGAATCTAAGGTAGTTCAATGGGGACCAAACAAAATTTGAAGACTGGTGGAGAGGAATATGATTATACCTCAAAAGTAACAGGGTCATGGAGACCAATGACAGGATCACAGTGATTCTGGCTTGCCTCAGAGGTGGTGTAGCAGGAATATATACACAGAAGAAGCTTAATGAGCTAGACAAAGAACTAGGCACTTAAGATTGAGATAATTTTGTGAAAGAGATCAAGATAAAGACAGTAGATACTAAATGGAGGGTTGAATTCTTTAAGCAAGGAAAACAAAACACTGCCAATTTCATAATATAATTTGAGGCACTAGCTATAAAGGCTGATATAGATGACTTACATGCAATATTCTTGTTAAAGAAGAATATGAGACAGGATATTATCAAAACAATATTGTGATATCTACCCATAGCAGCACTAGAGACATTCAAAGAGTGGAAGGTGGCAATTATATTAGTAGGACAGAGATACGAGTCCACAGAGGAACAAAACAATTACAAGACAAGCACAGGAGTAATCTATGGAGGGTGAGGACAGCCCATGGATATTGGAAAGTCCAACTAGAATTTTAAGGATGGGAAGCCAAAATGCTTCAACTGCAACAAGTACAGACATATGGCAAAGAAATGCCAATTGAAGAAGAAAGAACAGGAAATGAGAAAATGTTTCAAATATGACAAGGAAGAGTATATAGCTAAGGACTGTAAAGAAATGCAGTCAATAAAAAAGTGCAAGGTTCATGAAGAATCGGACAATGAAGACAGAGAGAAAGAACAGGGTTTTGGCAATGATCTTGAGTAGGCATGGTATAAGAGATCTCCTATGTAAATTCCCAAAATAAATATATCATTCCAAATCACTGAAATGGTGAAGGAAAGAGGGAATTAAATGTGTAAGCAGACATAAAGATAAAGAATGGCAAGAAGATTAAAATGAAGGCACTGGTAAACTCTGGGTGCACACACACAAGAATAGATGAGCAATTGGTCAAGGACAAGAGAATTCAAACAAGGCCAATAAACTTCTTATTTGAAGTATTCAACACAGATGGAATAAGGAATAGAGAGGTTACCAAGGTGGTACCTCTAGAAGTTGAAATAAATGGATACAAGAAGCAGCTGGAAGCTGCAGTAATGGATTTAAATAGCACAGATATGTTCCTAGAACATGACTGGCTGGTTAAGCACAACCCAGAGGTCAACTGGAAGAATAGAACAATAAAGTTTACAAGATGCCCAGGAAGCTGTATAATGAAACATTGAGACATTGGGTTCAAGACTAGAAGAACAAAGACAATGGAAATAATGATACAGGATAATGGAGAAATTAGAAAGGAACCAGACAAGATGAATCAAGAAGACTTACCAGACTATATTCAATTCTTCATGCGTCTATTTAACAAGAAAAAGTTTGAAAAGTTACTGGAAAGATATAAATAGGACCATGAAATCAACTTAACAGATGAAGCAACAAGAGAACTGAATATAAAGGCCTATGCAATGATGTTAAAAGAAGAAGAGGCTTTAAATCAGTAGCTAGATGAACAGCTTAAGGCAAGACTGATAGTGGAATCAAAATCACAATATACAGTGCCCTGCTTTTACATTATGAAGAAAGATAGTTCACTATGATTAGTTCAAGACTATAAAAAGCTCAACCAGGTTACAATAAAGGACAAGACACCACTATCTCTAATTAGAGAAGTAATAGACAAGTTAAAAAAAGCAAAATACTTCAACAAGCTTGACCTTATCTGGGGATACAATAATATATGAATTAAGAAAGGAGACAAATGGAAAGCTACTTTCCTGATGAACAAAGGACTATTTGAACTACAAGTCATGTACTTTGGATTATGTAACTCATTAGAAACATTCCAAAGAATGATGAATAGTATATTCAGAGAACTACTTCATAAAGGAGTGTTAGCAAACTATATAGATGACTTCATCATACCAGCCAAGACAAAGAAAGAACTAGAAGAAAAGACAATTTGATTTTTGAAAATAGTAGAAAAACACAATTTGTGTTTTAAACAATCAAAATGCGACTTTGATGTAGAAGAAATCCCAATTCTAGGAGTTATAGTTAGAAAAGGACAAGTCAAGATAGAACAGAAGAAAATTGAGATAGTAAAAGAATGGAAGACACTGACGAAGATCAAAGATGTAGAAAGCTTCCTAGAATTTGCAAACTTCTACAGGCAATTCATTCAAAATTTCAGCTACACAGTGAAACTATTAAATGAGCTAAAAGAAAAGAAAGAATGGGAGTAGAAATAAAAACATCAATGAGTCTTTAATGAACTCAAGAACAAGATAACAAGCCAACCAGTACTCTTTCTTTCAAAGAGAGAAGGAAAATTTAGAGTGGAAATGGACACTTCAGGACATGCAATTGGAGGAGTACTATCCCAGAAGTAAGAAGGGAAATAGAAACTAATAGTATTTTTGTCAAGAACAATGCAACCAGTAAAAAGAAATTATAAAATTTATGACAAGAAACTACTAGTAATTGTAGAGGCCTTAACAAAATGGAGACAATATCTACTAAATGCAATAAAACTATTTGAAATCTGGACAGACCACAAGAACCTGAAATACTTCAGAGAACCTCACAAATTAAATGGATGATAGGCCAGATAGTACTTGAAGCTGCAGGACTATAATTTCACCTTATGATATATTCTGGGGAAAATAAATACAAAGACAGACATTTTGTCAAGGAAAGATCAAGTAAATATAAAGGAAGATAACAAGGATGTTTGGTTACTCAAGGAAGAATTATGGATAAGAAAAACTATAGCCAAAGTAACTATGTTGAAGAGAACTACGACAATGGACAAATTGGAAATACTGGAGAAAATTAAAAGGAATAATACTAGAGAATGAGAGGTGGTCCAAGCACTGGAAAAGGACAATGGATTATCATGAGAACAAAATGGGATTATGTATATGGAAGGAAAGATATACATCCTGAATAATAAGAAATTAAAGGAGAAGATTTTGCAAGAAAATCACAACTCAGTAGATGTGGGACATCCAGAATAGTAAAAGATGATGGAGCTACTCAAATGGAATTATTGGTGGCCATGTCTAAAGAAAGATGTTAAGAAATCCATGCAAGATTGCTTCAAATGCCAACAGAATAAAGTTCAGCATTAGAAGAAATTGGAAGAATTATATCCATTGAAAATACCACAGGAACCATGGCAAGAAATCAGCATCAATATCATAGAATCTCTACCTAGGTCTAACAGAATGGATGCTATAGTGGTTATCATGGACCGATTTACAAAAATGATTCAATTAAAGGCAATGACAACAAATATTTCAGCAGAAGATATAGCAAAAATATACAGGGATGAAATCCAGAAATTGTACAGAATACCAAGGAAAATCCTCAGTGATAGAGATCCACAATTTGCATCTAGATTCATAGAACAACTTACAAAAGCACTGGGAATTACAAGACAACTATCAATGGCATATCATCTTTAGATGGACAGTTGAACAGAACAAATCAATTAGGAAATAGAAACATTTTTATGATATTATGTCAATTAACAGCAAGACAACTAGATGGAATGGCTAGCAGCTATGGAGTTCCAGTATAATGATAAAAGATATATGGCAATAGAACAGACTCTATTTAAACTAAACTTTGGAAGATACCCATGAAAGGATGATCTCATGGTACAAATGGAGTTTCCAATATTAGAAGACTTCCTCATAGGACTACAGAAAAGTTGGAAGCAGGTTACAAAATTGATGGAAAAAGCTTAAGAGAATATGAAGAGACAATTTGACAAGAAAAGAAGAAACCCCCAAGGGTTGAAGGTCGGGGATAATGTATAGTTAGAGAACAAGAATATTTAATTGAATTGACCCTCAAAGAAGCTAGACCAAAAGAGATATAGACTATTTAAAATCTCAAAGAACATTGGCTTGGAAGTGTTTCAGTTAGAACTTCTAGAAGGATGGGCTATATACAATGTGTTTAACAAAGACCTCCTAACATGATGTAATGAACCAAAGTTCAAGGGTTAACACAATGAGCTGGCACCACCACCAACTATTATTAATGAAGAAGAAGGATACAAAGTAGAAGAAATCAGAAAGCATAGGAAATGAGATAGAGAGATGCAATACCTCATGCATTGGAAAAGTTATAGGAATGAACACGACCAATGGATTGCAGAATTGGGGTTATCTCATGCAAAGGAGGTGATAGAAGACTATTGGACAAGATGTTCAAGTCAAAACCTATAAAGAGGAGGGGTAAAATCCTATTTCAACAGTTCAAAGAAAATATTCACTCAAACTTTAAACAAATGTCTTCACAAATCACCAACAACAATTATACAACTGCATTTACTTCCCCAAACCTATACATCACTAGGAAATTGAATAACATGGACAAAGTCAAAGCATTCAAGGAGGAACAAGATGACTGGACCAGACTATACCACAAGATGCTAAAATAGATAGAAGTGATAATTGATATACAGAAATAAGTGTGGGATATGATAAAGATAGCAAGAGAGACCAATACAACAATCACAGAGATGGAGCAAACAATCTTATAAGCCAGTATCAACAATCAAACCATGAATACCACCAACATATTAGAAATATCAGAGAACCTATAATACTTAATCCAAAGCAATATGGAAGATCAGGTATTTCAAATTCAAAGAATGTTAGCTGATGAACTGGATACATATAGAGAAAAAGGAAACCAATATATGGATGACAATATCCAAGAAATACAAGAGTTGTACAAGAATGAAGAATAAGAAAAAGAATTGAACAAAGGAAAAGTAGAGATTAAGGAGGTTATTCTAATCAAGCCATACAAGGTATCAGAATTGACATCATCAAAATCAAGTTTTATAGATGATGAAGTCAAAAATCTGATCAAGTACATGAAGTTCATTTGTTCCTTCACACAGACAAAATTGTTTTAACTACCCCCATACTATTAATAACTCAAATCCAGAGGAGAGCAAGATGTAGAATTCTAGAAAGAAATAGCCATAGTATTGGTTGAAAACAAGCACAACACCAAAACATCACAAAATAGCTATCCTATAGCCATATATCAAGGAAAACCACCATACAAGCCATATTTCATTGCAATTGATAATTGAAGCTAAGTTATAATTGGTTCTAACAAGAAAATGGTCACAATGTATGTGGTAGGAGAACTCAAGATGTTAATATAATTCATGGGGACATGAATGCTGAAAAGGGAGTATTGTTATAATTGATGTTTCCTGGATACAGCATGGACTAGGGTAAAGAGTAATGACAATATGATTGGCTGTGTCAAAGTAATCTCAGTCAGCATCTCATGTAGTAGATGCTTTATTTTTACTTAGTCCTCATTGTTCTATGACTTGTTTGATAGATGTACTATGAATGATTTCCTTATGTCAGTTATATATATATAGTATAGAGATACTTCTATATTTTTTATGCTTTACCACTTCTATATATTCCTTATCTCTTCTCAAGTTTTTGCCTAAGTGCAACCTGAGCTTACAGCTAAGGCTGTAACAGTAGTATTCTTAAGTAAAGAAGTGAAACAACTTTCTTACTCACCTACTATCATGCACCAGATACTCATATATGGACTACACATATCTGTTACAGAAGTTTTTACCTCCTATCTTAACTTCTTTTCCTTCAACTTTGCAAATCTTCTTTATTTGTTTTTCTTTCACTTTTTTTAATAGTCCTGATCAGATCTTATTTCCTGATCAGATCTTGATCATCTCTCTCAACTTCTTAGTAATCTCTTTTACTAATTGTTCAGTTGTATTTCTCTTTCTTCTTACTACAATATTAGAATTAAAAATAGTAAACTCTGTTTATCTTATTTTTTCTTATTTTTATTTTATTTATTTTCATATTTTGGGATCTAGGACTAGAGTTTAACATTAATTTTACATGTTACTATTATTATCACACAATCATATAACACATGGAAGAATATAGAAGATTCTGGAATAATAACATTATATAGCATGTTCACTATGTATTGATTTTATGTATAATGTATAGCATTTAGAATAAGTTAGATATAGTTGCACACAGACTATTAGTCTAGCATATATATATAGATATATTGTACCAAGAACTATATACAAGGAATCTCTATACTTTCTATCATATTAGATTTTCTCTTTAGAACCACCAAATAGAGCCTTTTCAACTTCTTCTTACACTGCAGCTATATTTTTTTCTTAGTACACTTTCTCTCTTTTCTTTTCTTATTACTTCAATTCTACCTTCTTTCTTACTTTGGCCTCTACTACCCAAAAAGCCTTCTCAGCTACTCTTGTCTCTTGTCATATCTTTACCATCTCTTCTAAATAGGCTACAAGCATCTGTTTCTCAGTAAAGCACTTTATGCTTTCTTTTTTTAGCAGACTAAAATCTCAGCCTTAAAGTTTAAGAAAGTTAAAAACTTGGTAGGAGAAATTGTAAGAAACCATAGTAGTAAGAAAAGAAAAAGGAAATTTTTCTTTTGTATTAACTTATGAAATGATAAACTCTGGATAAACTTAATAGAACTTTGAAGACTGAATCTTAAAGAGAAAATACTATCATAATTCTCTACCTCATATCTGACAGATGTTTACCTTATGATTATCTTGACTTGAACATATATTGGGGTTTGTTTCATCTTAGTCTTCTATTTTACTGTACTTTATATTTTCCTCATGTTATATTAGTTAGTACCTTATATAGTAGTAGAGATATCTTTATATTTTCCTCATTTTCTATTCATTGTTTTCTCAAGAACACTTTACTTATTCCTCATAGTCTGTAGGCATATGTAGTAGTAGATACAGTCTTGTATCTTTATATTTTACCAACTGGTTATTCTTTTTTACTTTTTCTTAAGCTTTTGCCTAAGTTGCAACCTAAGCCAAGCTTAGAAAAATAATATTTGGTAAAGCATTGTCAGACTTATCTTTCAGGAAAAAAGTGTATTATGGTTAGGCTACTGAAATATCATAACAGTCAGACTATTGAAGAACTATTGAATATAATATTGTAATGGAAACTATAGACAAACAAGATAGATAAATACAGTTAAGAAACCACTGATATTGAGGATTACTGAAGATGGTATCTTAGGTAGAAACAGAATTACAGAACTAGTATTAGAAGAAATGTCAGATAACAAGATCATAGCAGTATTAGTCTGACTTAGAGAGAGAAGATCAACCAAATAAAAGAAGAAAATAATGTCTAAGGTTTCGCAAACTTTTACCACTGGTTCATCTTCAACTACTTGGACATTGTCATTCTATTGATACGCCTCACCCAGAAAGACATTTCTTAGAAGTTTGACTCAGTTTTTAAGAATTATAAGTAATAATAATTTATCTAATAATAGTACTAATTGTACTACTTTAGCTTTAGATTTAGGACAATCTTTATTATTTATATTTTTCTCAAATGAATATACATAAAAAATAGGTTTAATATGTAAAGATTTAGGATTAAGTAAATTTGTTGAAAATGATAATGTTTGTAAAAAAGTACAAGAATTAGCTTCAGATGTAGTAATGTTTAAGACTATTAAAGGAATAAAAACATCATTCAACAACAAGAGCAAGACAGTAGATATCAAATGGAAGATAGAAATCTTCAAGCAAGGAAAAAAACATATCATGGATTTTATGATAGAATTCAAAGTACTAGCTATAAAGGCTAAGACAAATGATATGTATACCATTTTTTATTGAAAAAGAATGTTAGGACTGACATAATCAAAACAATATTGAAATATTCACCTACAGTAGTGCCAGAGACACTCAAAGAGTGGAAAGTAGCAATTATCTCAGTAAAACAAGGGAAAAAGTCAGATGATAAAGAGAATAACAACAAAGAAGTGGGTTTTGTTGAAGGTTTGGAGTAGGCATGGTACAAAAAATCTTTGTACATAGCAATTCTCTAAAGAATCAATATGTTATTTCACAAAGAAAAGATAACAAAAAAAGAGAACTCAATGTACACACAAATATAATATCAAATAGAAAAAAACTACAGCTTAAGATATTAGATGACTCAAGATGCATTCACACTGGAATTAATAAACAATTAGTGAAAGAGGAATAGATTAAAATGGAACCACTATCCAGATCATTCAAAGTTTTTAATACAGATGGAACCAAGAATATACAAGTAACACAGTTTGTATCACTAGAACTAGAAATCAATGGATGCATGGAAAAATTGATGCAATAGTAACAGATATAAATAACACAGACATATTCTTAGAATACAAACTGGTTAGTTAAACACAATCTGGAAGTAAATTGGAACAAGAGAACAATATAGTTTACAAGATGTCTAAAGAAATGCAAAATTCAATATCAAAACATTTTGTTTAGATCAAAAACCAGAAGAATCACACCAACAGAAGAAATGGAGAAAGAAAACTAGAGAATAGGAAAAGAACCTAATTAAACAAACCCAGAAAATTTTCTAGAGTACATTTGACCTTTCACCCATTTATTCAACAAGAAGAAATTTGGAAGTTTGCTGGAAAGACAAGAATGGAATCATAAAATGAACTTACTGAAATATGTAACCAAAGTAGATAAATACCAAGACATATGCAATATCAGTCAAGGAAGAAGAAATATTAAACCAATGGCTAGATAAATAAATCAAGGCAGAATTAATTATAGAATCAAGTTCAAGATATGTTGTTACAACTCAAAGATCTTAGAGTGGATCAATGAATAGAACCTTGTATTGAGGTTAACACAAGAGAACTTGATAGAGAACTCTACACAGGATTGTCTACCTTATATATCTTAGACTACTGGTCTATGCAACTTTACTTTAGTCTACCCTAAATGACCATGTGTCTGCTATAAGGTTAACATGTATATAATACATTATATGACATTATTTGTTATGATCACTCCCTCATATTTACTACATGATTGCAGCATGGACTATAGAGTAAAGGGTTATATCTTCATGATATAATGATTGGCTGCACCAAAGTAGTCTCAGTCAGTGTTGTCAAGATTGTTGACGGTGGACTTTATTTTATTTCCTCTTTTCATTTTATTTTATTCTATTTCTTTTCCTTTTTCGTTTTCTATTTTTAGCACAGCTCAGGTTAGGGTTGATTGGTCACGCTGTCACATCAGTCACAAGTTGATGGCAAAGTCACAAGACTAATCACGAGACTTGGGAGAACTTAGTAGAAGATTCAAGAAC
>Ga0157364_1005640_pt1 | contig 12781 bp, 11 predicted proteins | sample AttsexASBM2_FD_111476 | JGI IMG/M metagenome (GOLD analysis project Ga0157364, IMG submission 111476) | Fungus gardens microbial communities from leaf cutter ant in Ribeirão Preto, State of São Paulo, Brazil - Atta sexdens ASBM2 | ecosystem: Host-associated > Fungi > Mycelium > Unclassified ... | reverse complement strand
AATAACTGGTGAGTTATAAATATGTATATATGAGACTGAAGTTGTGATACTGTTTTTGATGCTAGCATTTGATATGATAACAGTAGATTTGGGATTTGTTGAAGTGTTGAACATGATTTTATTGAATTTGTAAAGATGAGATTTTTTAGATTTGACACTTTTCCTATTTGAAAGAAAGTTAGAGGAGTGTCTCACCTCTAATAGGAAGTTGATAATGTGATTAGGAGAAAGCAAATGAGTACAAAGTTGTAGTCTTCCATCTAGCTTTTGAAGATGTAAATGTAATAGAATGAGGCCTGCAATAGCTTCAATATCTAATGATAAAGATATTTGAAATGCCCTCAGTATCCAGAAGGTAGCTCTGTATTGCATAACTTTGAGGACTTTGAGTAGATATGATAAAGGGATATTGTTGTAAAACCACAGTAGGAATCTGTATAACATAATAAAGAGAATATACAATTTATACAAAAGATATTTTTGAGATAGGATAAGACCTCTTAACAAATTTCCCAGTATTTTCATGCTTTTGACCATGGATATGGCCTTGTTTATATAAAAATCAATATGTTGGTAAAAGAACAATTTCCTGTCAAAGATAAATTTCAAGTATCTCCAACTTTCTTTAAGATGAAGCACAGGTTCTTCTAGGAAGGAGAGATACAATAGAAAAGAGTTAAAAATGTCTTGAGATCTAAAAAATAAAAGACTTCAGTTTTCCCATATTCTATAACTAAACTAAATTGATTGAAAAGACAAGACATGATTCTATAACTACAAAAAAATTTGAGTTAGAAATATGAAGAAATTTGTTTTGAATAATAAAAAGTCTATTGTTTATAAAAGATAAAGCTGAAATAGGTATTTTTAGGATTTTTTATCTTTTTTCAAAAATATGAAAAATTAGTGATAAGTAGAGAGCAGATAAAATGAGAGATAAAGCAAAGCTTTGTCTTATACCAACATGTTATGAATCAAAGTCCTTAGGGTTGGACAGTGAAGTAACCTTATATAAGGTTTACACAAGAGAACTTGATAGAGAACTCTGTACAGGACTATCTACCTTATATACTAATACCTAATGGTCTGTGCAAGCTATTTCTAGCCTACCCTAAATGACCATGTATATGTCTTAAGGTCAACATATGTTTTATATGTTGTATAATGTCATCCTTTCAGAACCTTCTATATCCTTTCATGTATTCTGTGACTTGTGACCATGTCATCTAATGTGACCTTCTGTGTGACAGCGTGGTCTTGTCACTCTAACTCTAACCCTAGTTCTAAAAATAGAATAAAAGAAAATAAATCAAAAAGAAAATAAAAATAAGAGAGAAAAATAGAAAAATATTAAGTCCACTTCCTTTGTTCTTGACACAATATTGATATCAAAATAATAAGAAAAAGAGTCATTCCATAAATATTTGGTTTTTCTGCCAACTATGTAGTTATCAAAGAATTGAGAAACTCTAAGATTGAAGCCTGTCTTATTTAGGATTTAAAGTATTAGTTAATAAGGGAAAAAATTGAATGATGTTGAAAGCTAAGGTACTAGTTAAGCAATTTTTAACCCAACCAGTATAAATGAGATGAGTCAGGATAATATCTACATCTACCATTGATTATTGTTTTTGAGTCTGCCTAGTTGACAAGAGTGAATGAAATTCTTTGATAAAACTTGAAATTAAAGCCTTTCACTAATTACTTTCTCAATTAATTTGCCAAGCATGTTTAAAAGGATGATTGGCCTGAATATCTTAGAAGTGTCATATCAAGCCTTTATACATTAGCAATGTTAATAAATTTATTGAGATATTCTGAATCCTTAATGATTTCTTTAAGATGCCTCTAAGATAACTTGTCAGGTCCAGGAGTCAAATCATTACTACACTTGTATATAGCAAAAAGAAATTTCTCATTTGAGAAATGTAGCTACTCAGCCAGAGTATTATCTGGAATTTTGTTCAATAATGATACATCAACTTGTTAATGTTGAGCTAAATTGAACAATTCATAAAGTGCTTGTCAAAGATCTTCAATTTCAAAACATAGATGACTATTGTGTTTGATAGCTTTGATAGCCAGGAGTTTTTTTTCTTAATCTAAATTATTGTCAAGATCACAGAAAGTGAACTTAGTTTTGTTTCATTTCATTTCCTTTTCTATCTTATTCTCCCTTTATTATATTTTTAGCATGTAGGACTAGAGTTAGTGATGGCAGAGGTCACATGATACAGAGAGAGTTCTAGAAGAATGACATCATACCACATGGGAACCTCATAGCTAACATATAGTTGTTTAGGGTAGGTTAGAAATAGCTAGCACAGACCATGAGGATTTAGTATATAAAGGTAGACTACTCTGTATAGAATTCTCCATCAAGTTCTCTTGTGTAAACCCTATACAAGGTTACTTCATCATCCAACTCTAAGGGCCTTGATTCATAACATTAGAACTCGATACTCTTCTTCTGAGACTGTCTAACACAGAACCCTCTCACAACTCTTATTCTCTTATCATTCTCGACTGAAGAGCAACACCGCCCTTTAGTCAAGAAGAATATAGCCAGACTCTAGGCTCAAGGGGTATACTAGTTAGGCAGGGGAAGCCTAGCTGTCTGTTTGTATCAAAGCCCACTGATACACTTTAGATGTATTATCCTTTGTAGACATGTTCATTACCCTTTCCAGTATCAACCTTGTGTTATGGATCCCCTTGTGGTCTGTTTACGCAAAGGGATAGTAGATGTTTTTAAAACCCTACTTAGAGTAGAATATTCTTCTTAAGACAAAATCGTTTACATTTCCTTTAAAGTAGTGATTGATCAAATAAGAAGTAGCCAGTAGATGGTGTAGGCAAGGCAAGAAGAGTACCTGCTATCACCTACTGAGATTTCTTCTTTGGCATATGAGTCAGAAGCTGAGTCCAATGCAGGATCAGTCCTTTTGACACAAAATCAATCATTACCAACTCTGCCACCCCTTACCCCACTATTACTATCACCACTACCACCATACAAAATGAGCTAACAACCTGACTACCCTGCCATCATAAAGCAGCTATAAGAACAAATCACCACATTATCCAAGTAAGTAGTGGCAAGAGCAGGAGGAGGAGGAGCAGGCCTGGAGATAGCAAAACCCCAGGTATTTGATAGGACCCTCTCAAAGATCTCAGGATTTGTGACAGCATATAAACTATATGGGAAAGCAAAGATGAGGGGAGTACTAGTGGAGGAACAGATTTAGTGGGTGCTGTCGCATATGCAGGAAGGAGCAGCAGATGTATGGAAGGAAAATATGTTGGTGGAACTAGAGGTAGGGGAATTAGAATTCGAAATGGTAGGGGAGTTTCTAGCAGAAATAAAGAAGGAGTTTGGAGGAGGGGAGGAAGAGTTGGTAAAGGTAGTGGAGTTAAGAAAGCTGGAACAAGAAGGGAGAATGATGGAGGAATTTGTGCAAGAGTTTAAGAGAGCAGCGAGGGGAGGTGGATATGAAAGATGACTACTGGTGGAAGAATTTAAAAGAGGAATGAATGGAGAGATTAGGAGGAAACTGATGAAAGCTGAAAATCAACCTGGCTCCATTAAACAGTGGTATAGAAGAGCAACGGCTCTTAACAGGAATTGGAGGAAGAATAGAAGAGAGAAAGAGAAGCTGAAAGGATGAAGGGAACAGACAGGAGGGGCTCCTAGGCTAGAGCAGAGACAAATATTACCATGACTATTAGTGTGGCAGAGGAGACAAATACCCCCTCAGCAGGCAACAATGAGGTCTGCTCCGATGGAAGGAGTGGAGAGAACAAATGTAGTAATGGTGAGGGGACCAGGATAGGAGATAGAAGTGCCCTCTATGCAATAGAGGTGAATAGAGAAAGGAACTGCTATGCCTGTGGGAAATTTGGGCATCTGGCCCGTCATTGCAGAAACTAGAGAGAGAGGGTAGCAGAAGGAAGGAGGATGGAGTATAACAGAGGAAAAGAGGGACTTTTTGAACATGAGAACAATTTAAAAGGGGAGGAGAACTTAGATACTCTTGACTAAGTTCTCACAACAAATTTGGTGTGCTAGCTATGGAAATAAATGCTGGTACTTCAAAATCAGAGGGAATTAAGAAAGAAGTAAAGAAAGTAGAGATAAAAACCTTAAGGGAAGTCATGGTAAAGATTGGGTTGGAAAGAATAGACATGCAGGAGGAGATAACAGTGGAAGCATTGTTGGACAGTGGAGCAACAGGGCTAGTAATGAGCTCAGAGTTTGCCAAGAAGCAAGGATTCAAGCTAAAAAAGCTGGAAAGACCCATGCAAGTAAGAAATGTGGATGGCTCGTTCAACAAGGAAGAGCCAATAGAACAAATAGTGGCAAAAGTAATAAGAAAGTTAGAAGAGAATGACTTGTATATGAAACCAGAGAAGTGCAAGTAGAGAGTAAGGGAAGTAAAATTTTTAGGGGTAGTGATCGGACCAGAGGGAATAAAAATAGAGAAAGAAAAGGTGAAAGAAGTACTAGAGTGGCTAATACCTGAGTGTGTTAAGGACGTGCAAAAATTCTTAGGGCTAGTAAATTCTTATCACTGATTCATTAAAGGTTTTGCATCGATAGCGAGGCTGCTACATGACACAGTAAAAAAAGATAGGAAGTGGGAGTGGACAGAAAAATAGGAGAGGACATTCGAAGAGTTGAAGGAAAGGTTTACACAGGGACTGGTGCTAGCAACACCAGACCTGGACAGAAAAATGAGAATGGAAGTTGATGCGTCAGATTATGCTATAGGGGGAGTATTATCAATGGAAGGGGAAGATGGGAAATGGAGGCCAGTCGCTTTCCTCTCCAAGTCCTTAAATAAAACAGAAAGAAATTATGAAATACATGATAAGAAGATGTTGGTGATCATCAGAAGACTAGAAAGTTAGAGACACTTGCTGGAAGAGGCAAAGTTCAAGTTCAAGATCTGGACAGATCATAAGAACTTGGAATATTTCATGAAAGTACAGAAGTTAAATTGGAGACAAGCCTGATAGGCTCTATACTTATCCAGATTCAATTTTACTTTAAGACATGTGCTAGGAACAAAGATGGGAAAAGCAGATGGGCTAAGTAGAAGACTAGACTGGAAAGTAGGTGTAGACAGAGACAATGAGAACCAAGTAGTTATCAAGAACAATTGGATTCATAGTTTACAGGAAGTAGTGATAGAAGGACCAGAAGTAGAAATGTTAGAAAAAATAAAGAAGGCCAGGAATAAGGATGAGAATGTAATTAAGGTAGTAGAAGAAATGAAGAGGACGGGGGTAAAGGAGTTGTGGGAAAACAAGTGGCAGCTAGAAGGGGTGCTAGTGCTCAAGAAAGAGAAAGTATACATACTAAAGGACGAGAAGTTAAGAGTAGAAGTAATTTGGTGGTACCATGATATACTGGTGGTAAGATATGGAGGAAAATGGAAAATAGTAGAATTGGTCACTAGGAATTATTGGTGACCAGAGATAATGAGAGATGTGGGGAAATACATAGAAGAGTATGACCTGTGCCAGAGAATGAAAAATAGGACAGAGGAAGTAGTGGAAAAGCTAAAGTTGAGTGAGGTACCAGAGAAATTATGGACCCACCTAATAGTAGACTTCATCACAAAGTTATCAACAGTGGCAGGGAAAGATATGATTCTAGTGGTCTGTGACAGGCTATCCAAAATAACGCACTTTGTGGCAACAATGGAAGGAATATTGGCAGAAGGACTGGTAAGATTGTTTAGGGACAATGTGTGGAAGCTGCATAGGCTACCAGAAAGTGTGGTGTCAGACAGAGGACTCCAGTTTGTGGCAAAACTGATCAAGAAATTGAACTGAATGTTGGGAATAGAAACAAGGTTGTCAATGGCATTTTATCCACAGGCAGACAGGCAGACAGAATGAATGAACTAGGAGTTGGAGCAATACTTAAGGTTCTTTGTAGATTATAGGCAGAAAGATTAGCTGGAGTGGTTGGTATCGGCAGAGTTTGCGGTGAACAACAAGGTTCATACAACAACCAAGATGTCATCTTTTATAGCAAACTATGGTAGAGAATTGAGAATGGGAGGATATAAGAAAGAAAGGAAAAGTAGAAAGTGCAGTGGCATTTGTAGAAAGAATAAAGAAAGTGCATAAGGAAGCAGGAGTAGCACTAAAAAGGGTACAAGAAGAAATAAAGAGACAAGCAGATTGGGGAAGGAAAGAGACTAAAGATTGGAAAAGGGAAGATTAAGTCATGCTGAGTACTAGAGATCTGGTGTTCAAAGAGAGGCCGGCAAGGAAATTGGTGGATCAGTACATTGGGCTGTATGTGATTGAGGAGGTAGTATCCACCAATGTAGTCAAATTACAACTACTGACCTCAATGAGGATACATCCAGTAGTGAATGTCAGTCAAATAGTACAATACAAAGAACAAGTAAGAGGGCAGAAAAGGAAAGAAGGGAAACCAATTGAAATAGAAAGAGTCAAAGAGTAGGAGGTAGAAAGAATACTAAATAAAAGAAAAGTGAGAGGAGTAGAAAAGTACTTGGTACAATAAAAGGGATTTACGGCAGAAAATGATACATGGGAAAAGAAAGAAGATTTGGAAAATGCAAAGGAGTTGGTGGATGAATTTGAAGGAAGATTAAATGTGGAAGTAAGATGACAGGAGTGGGAAGAATACAAAAGAAGTGAGCTACCAGAAAGGTATACAGCAAGGGTGCTGTATGGATGGGACGATGGGAAATTCAAAGTGGAATATCTGAGGAAGTTGGAAAGAAATTGGAGAAGATGGAAATCAGTTTCTCCGGAGGAGAAACCTTAAAGGGGGATAATGTCAAGATTGCAGAAAGTGAACTTAGTTTTGTTTCATTTTATTTCCTTTTCTCCTATTTTCTTTTCTATCTTATTCTCCCTTTATTCTATTTTTAGCATGTAGGACTAGAGTTAGTGATGGCAGAGGTCACATGATACAGAGAGAGTTCTAGAAGAATGACATCATACCACATGGGAATCTCATAGCTAACACATAGTTGTTTAGAGTAGGTTAGAAATAGCTAGCACAGACCATGAGGATCTAGTATATAAAGGTAGACTACTCTGTATAGAGTTCTCCATCAAGTTCTCTTGTGTAAACCCTATACAAGGTTACTTCATCATCCAACCTTAAGGGTCTTGATTCATAACAATTATGAGCTCCTAAGAATTTTTCCTTTTATTTGAAATTTCTCATATCTTATTATCAAAAAATTTCCATTTGAAAATATTGACTACTTTCTTGAAAACTTTCCAATCGTCCAATTATTTTGAATTTTTATAAGTTTCTAGAGAATTCTGATAGTTTTCATTCCACTATAATTTTGAATATTTGAACTAGATATCATTTATATTATTAGTGAATTCTTGTATAATGCTTTCAAGATTTTCTTTGTTATAGATGTAAATAGTATTAAGTCCTTTAATCAACATCATGACTTCCTTAACAAAGTTGTTTTCTTCTTCACTATTTTTGACAATTATATATTTTCTGGTTTGAATGTTTTCTTCAAAAATTAAAATTTTCACTGTAAGTGAAGTATGATCTGATAAGAACCTCTAATCTATGTAAATGAAGTAGTAGTTGAATTCTTCTGAAATTGGTCTAAAAAACATCAAATCTATGACTAAGTTAGAATTATTATGATTGTCTGCATATCTTGTGGAAATTTGAACTATAGGGCTAGAAATATATAATTGAAAGGAGTTAGTGATGTCAGTAAGTATGTTACTATGAATTGAATGATATAGAAATAAAGGATCCTATAAACTATCTCTGATATTAAAATCATCTGTTATGATGAAAACATTGTTGATGTTGATCTTAGTATCCTTAAAATACTTTAAGGCCAATTGTGATGAATCAGAATACACATTTAGCATGAAATAAACAGAGCCACAATAAATGAAAGAAATGTAAGAGATATCCTTATGATCAAAGATATCTTTATGAAGAGAGAAGTGAAGACTTGCAAGACAAATATTAATATATATGATGATCCTTGGTGAGTCTTTAGAGTTTGATGGATTTCTAGAAAAAGTGATCTAATTAGGATGGTTAGAAATACCTACCAATTCTTTCTCTTCCCTATTAGAAGAACTGAAAATAGATTTTATAAATGACCATAGCAGTTCTTAAATGAAAATTATATTGAAATTCCTTTGTACTTCTAAAATAGTGTTAGTAAGCAACTTGTTCTTTTGAACATTCTGAGAAAAAATATTAATGCTTTTTAAAATCATACTTGAATACTACTTGTAACTAAATAAATCAATTTGTTTCTAATGTCATGAATTTCTTGGTACTTCATTGTGTGCCATTTTTTGTTAAATCAGTACTTCCAAAAAGGACATAAGTTGGAGTTGGCTTAATGGTTACCTTTGTAGTTTGAGCACTTGAATGGATAGGGACATAGTTTCTCTTATTTAGTTTTGAGTCTTGGAGGGTTTATCTTGAAGTTTGCCTTGTAATACTATGTGAAGTGACAATGATGTTCACTCTTGTGAGGTCTGTTGTACTTGACACATTTCACTCCTTGGATTTTGCATGTGAAAGTAGTATGTTTCCACTTCTAGCAATTTTGCATTAAAAGACACCTAGGTTTATATTTGCTCCACAAATGGTGGCAATATGTCTTCTGATATTAAAATCCCTGTTGATTAGCATTTTTGCTTTTTTACTATTTTGAGTATCCCAAATATCTATCTAGACAATTACTATGTCAGATTTGGAAAAAGCTTTGATAATTCTAGGTCTTAAAGTAAGCAATAAATTGTTAAAAATATAATTGGACTTGATGATCAATTCAACAATATCTAGAGTGATAGAGAGGTTAGTATCATCTCTGAAATATGGAATTCCTATTATTTTTAAGTAAGACTTTAATTGAGGAATCTGAATATTTCTGATATAATGTTTTCAACATTTTTTTAATGATCTAGAGATCAGATGAAGTTGCTATGGTATTTGAAACAATAGTAATTCCTATTGTTTCAGGTTGAATGTAATCTACTATAATCTTAGACTTGATGTTCTTGAATGCCTTATTAATCATAGTTAGTCAATAATGCCATAACATTGTTAATATTAGTCTTGCTCATTGGGACAATAACTTGTTTACAAGAGAGTCCTCTAGTAGTCATTTTGATTTGTGGTTTTGTTTTATTTATGTTGTTGATGATCTTGTAGATGTTCTTGATATTTTCAGCTAGGAGATTTAGATAGCTGTCTTTTAACTTGAGGATGTCAAAAACTTTTGAACCAGTTACCTGAGTATATAACTTTCTAGAATTAGTATTTGTCACTGTCATAAATTTTTTATCTTTGCCAAAAAATTTTAATTATTCCAAAACTTTCTTAGGCAGGTATGCAGGATGTAGGGGAAGTTTGATTATTTTCACTGCTTTTCCTTTAAAATTGCCTGAAATCAAACCTACTTTGATTTTTGGGGATTTGGGAATAAATTTACTCACAATAAATTTTCTAATGGAATTGTTATACTTATCAATAGGAAGAGTATCCCAACTAGATTCATATATAGCAGAGATGAGGCTATATGTGGCTTTACCAAATTTTTGTAATTCTGTAACATCTGATGTCTTGCCATATTCAACTTTTTTAGTCTTGATGAAGTTAGCTATTTGCAGTAAAGAAGTAAACATATTTTTGGAATCAATTTCCAAAAGCTCTATATATCTGAAGATAGAAATAGAGTAGGCCTTTCCATCCCAAGCATTAGGTTTAGAAGGACTATTGATATTATAATTGAGGGGAACTTCAAATTACTATAAGTTTGGAATGTGTTAATTGTTTACTATATTTGCCACAGGAGGAGACAACATGTTATTTAAGACTAGTACCTCATTGAATTTGTGTTTTTTGTCTTTAGGATGGTTTCCAGTAATCAAACTATTGGAGACATTGGTCTTCTCTACATTAGTACCTGAGAAATAAGCATTGTACTCATCTTCTACTTGATTGTACCATAATTGGTTGTGGTTTTGAATTTTCATATATTTGTGGTAAGATTTGGAAGATGTTGTAGAGATGATAGATGAATCTCTAGAGTTGTTCTTCAACTAATATCAAAAGAAAATTGTGTATTCACTAGTTCTCTGTTAGGCACTATCATACATGATAGTAGTAAAAAAAGGTTGTCATAAACTTTATTTAACTTATATCCTCACAACCAGTAGACTGATTTTCACAAACTAAGTTGCACTAGAAAGCTCCAAATGAGGGCTATCTGAACATATGCAGGATGTACAAAAGTGACAACAAACAACTGAGATATCAGGCCATCAGTAACTGTAAAAGCTTTATCTGCTAATATCTCATGAATGGCTGGATAGATTCACATAATCAAACTTGTATTGAAAAGTGCTCATCAAACCATTTCTGATGATATATGGTTTATAACAATAAGTATTCATAGAGATACAAGCATATTAATGTAGTGACATAATTAGTTATCTCCTAAAATTAGTCTAACAGCTGTTATGACAGATAACAGCTCCTATCAGGTATGAGTTTTGATTATGTGATAGAAATAGCTTGCATACAGACTATCACTCTTTTGTATATATATCTTTGTGTCTGAAGGTTAGACCTCAAACTTAACAACATCAATTATTTCTGTTAATACTACTCATTATCTATTATTATTATTTCCTTATACTGAGCCTTTGAAACACTATTAAGTTCAAGTATCACAACCAGTGAGTAATTCATTTTGTGATAGAGGTAGTATATTGTTCAAAGTGTTTATATTCAGAAGTTTCACTTTCATAATAGTTTATTTCCTGTTACAGCTCTCTTTTAAAATATGACTATTACAATATGTAAAGACATGATATATTTGTTAAAGTCAAGATTATTCTAGATTCATATCTATAGATATCAGATAATATTTCTATATTCTTCTAATATCTTCTGGAATTTTTCTATGGATAGTTTCTTTTTCTAATATCACATTTAGTGTTCTATTCATAGATAATCTTTTTTTTCTCATTCACACTTTTTAACCTCTTCTAGTATGGATCATACACTTTTATTTCACCTTAGATATTCTTACTAGCCTTTGTTAACTTTATAGACCTCTATTTTCTGATATTCAAAAATCACTAGAAATCAGAGTAACTTGCTTAGTAGTTTATATTCTAGATAGCTACTCTAGATATACTAACTAGTATATATAATTTAGTATTTTATACTGTACTAGCTTATCCTGAAAATTGACTAAAATTAGTATCCACTTTTAATGTTAGCAATAATATACTTCACTATAACTAACTCTTTCAAGACTTTTCTCTTCTGCATTTTTTGGCTGATTTGTATTCTATAATCTCTTTCCATATTCACACTCATCTGCTCATTTAATTTCCCACATTTCAGACCTCTTCAAGCTATACACTAATACTTCTAACTGTCTGAATATGTTACTAAACTTCTTTTTCTACACTTTCTTACTCTTCTATAATACTTTATAATCTTCTGAAGTCTTCTAGTGTCATCTGTACATCTGTTCATCTGCTTTTCCATGCTCTAGAAGTACCTGCTTGTCAAAGTATGCTTGAACCCTTATATTTTATTTTTATTTTCTTTTTATCTATTTTCTTTGATTTGATTTTTCTTTTATTTCTTGAATAATAAAGAGATATGTAACTACAGTTATATGATACATCACATAATATGATATCATAGGTCTGGAATGTAGTAAAAAGAACTGGAACAATAACATTAAGAATATAGTTATAGCATATTTGTCTTGTAGTAACAGTATAGTAAATTTATAGATAATATATATAGTTTAGAGTAGGACTCCTACTAGTAGTATATATAGTATAGAAATACAATAGAAAATTTTTGTCAAGTTTCTTTATAATTTTTATAAGATACTTTGTTAGTAAGTTTATCTTAGTAATCTATTAGTCATCTTGACTAGTGGTTGTTATAATACTACTAAGTACTTTATATTACAACTCAAAAATCTTAGAGTAAGTCAAAGAGAAAAAACCTTATATTGGGTAATACAAAAGAACTCAATAGAGAGTTCTGTATAAGATTGTCTACCTTATATACTAATTACTCATGGTTCATGCTCTACTACTTTAGTCTACTCTAAATAACTATATATAAGTCTTAAGGCTAACATATATTAAACACATTATTATAATATTATTATTATTCCAGAAGCTTTTATTATCTTCTATCATGTCATGTGATAATGTGATGATATGACTGTGACAGCATTATTAGTGTAACAGTTTGTGACTATGACTTATGATGTTATATTAAACTCTAACCCTAGGTTCCAAAGTAGAAAATAAATCAAAAATAAAATAAACAAAGTCTACTTTTCATGATTCTAATACTCTAACTCTCTTTCATTTTAGTTTTTTTATTCTAAACTATTTCTGATTACTTAAGTATTATTATTCCTTGCTTATATAATTAGAATTCTGACACATTAGAATAAATCTATTAATATATAGAGTAGCTGTTATTTTTAGAAATTCTTATTTTATTCTCTTAGAATTTTCTGAAGATGAGTATATAGTTTAGTATTTTTCAAACAATAGACTTAAGATTTTCTAGAAATTTAAAGTGTTTGGCTTTTCTATCTAGTTGTATTAGCACTTGTTATTCTTTAGTAGTTTTCCACTTGCTAAGTCTTCAAGTTTCATTTCAAAATATATAACTAGTGTAACTAGTAAAAGTATAATACACAAGCTTTTTTTTTTTTTTTTTTTTTTT
>Ga0157364_1005639_pt1 | contig 12783 bp, 2 predicted proteins | sample AttsexASBM2_FD_111476 | JGI IMG/M metagenome (GOLD analysis project Ga0157364, IMG submission 111476) | Fungus gardens microbial communities from leaf cutter ant in Ribeirão Preto, State of São Paulo, Brazil - Atta sexdens ASBM2 | ecosystem: Host-associated > Fungi > Mycelium > Unclassified ... | reverse complement strand
TGTGTGTATGTGTGTGTGTGTGTGTGTGTGTGTGTGTGTGTGTGTGTGTGTGTGTGTGTGTGTGTGTGTGTGTGTGTGTGTGTGTGTGTGTGTGTGTGTGTGTGTGTCATGTATTTATGTTACGTAATTATTGTTATGTGTGAATGAGCGTGTGTATTGCAGTGCTGTGGAATATTTATAAGCCGTGTTTCAATATACATTGCCAATACTGAAAATCTATAATATATGTAGCATAAACTGTACTAACGTAAACTTTCAGCACTTATATATCGGAACACGGCTATAATATCCTGTTGCATTGCATTTTTTAACCACATCGGATATTTAATATTTTTTTATCTGCAGTCTTGTCAAATGGGACGGGGGCATTGCATTGCAAAACAAAAATTAAACAAAAATATTTATTATTTAGTTCTTAAATAATGTAGTAACAAAATAATATTAAGCTTAATGTAAATGTATAAAATTGTATGCGAAATTCAAACAACAACAAATTTGATTAGAAAGTTGTAAAAAATATACATATTGCAATAAATAAATCATAATACAGAAGAAATAAGATTTTTTAAATTGCCTTCATAATATTATAATTAATATAATTATAATTAATATAATTATAAAAAATATATTAAAATGTTATCAATTTTTAGGTTTTAATTTATTTATTTAAAATTGCATTTTTTAGGATAGAGATAAAAGTCTTTAATAAGAAATAAAAATATTTTTGCGATATTTTAAGTCATAAGTTTCTGAGCAGTTAATTTTTGTCATTTGTATTATTTAAGGTTACATAAAAAGATTGTGTATAAAGTATATTTACTAAGTAGAAATATATATACAAGTATTTTTTCTTAGTAAAATATATAATATAAATATATAATATAACATTTCTTATAGACTATCTTTTTATGCAATCTTAAATAATGCGAATAACATAAATTAACTGCTCAGAAATTTATAACTTAACATATTTATATTTGCACATACAGGTGCACATAGATTCGAATATAGCGCTAACTCCCCACTCCTTGTCACGTGCCCCACTTTAGTTTGCCACTTCAGGGTTTAGCTCATAGTGGTGCTGAAAATTGTCTCTTTTTTTTCAAGAGGAGAGTTTTTGACTCTCTGGAATAATGGCCACAGCATAGACTCTTGCATAACGCATAATGCATAATGCAAAGAACCAATCGAAATTTTTCTGTTCCATGAAATGGTAAGAAAGGAAAGATTCTGATTAGTTCGCTTATGCACTATGCGTTATGCATTATGCAAAAGTCTGTGCTGTAGTCTTAATCCATGATTGCTGCGAATCTTCCTCCCTCTTGAGCCCAAAACCATATCTCTGCTACGAATAAAGAGGGGAGCACAGATTCTTACATAATGCATAAGAAAACACGTAATGCATAAGAAAATAAACCAATTAAAGTCTTCCATTTCCTTCTTTTCCATGAAATAAAGAACTTTGATTGATTGGAATTTTTTATGCTTTATGCGTTATGCGTTATGCAAGAGTCTGTACTTTTCGCTTAAGATGAGTGTGTAATTCGGAACGCACCCAGAATCTGACCACTTGAAGTAGTCGCCATTTTTCATTGAAATTGTGCGAGAGAAAAATGCTATCTTACACTATAGTAGCGCCGTAAATGCTAGAACTTGCAACTCTATAGAGGGTGCTTTCCATTTAGTGACACAAGTCGATACAAGAGGTTTGTCTGCGTTGTATGCTCCACATGTCCAACACGCTCCAATACGTCTCGTCATCGGAACCAATATGGCGACTTGTTCACGTTGCATTAAAGCATATTCCATGGATCCATTAAAAGTGCTCCATTTGTCTCAGAAGGTGGTACAATTGGGGCATGTTACGCATGCATGCGTAATGATTGAAAACATTCTGTATTAAAAAAAGGTTCATTTCAGATTCATTTTGTATAAAAATGCATTTAATAAATGCGTTTTTGAAATAAATATAAAAATATAATATAACAATATACAGTATAATATTAATAAAATAAAATAATAAAATAAAATAAATAAAATAAATGAAATTAGAAAAATTAAAAAAATAAAATAAAATAATATTAATACAATAAAATATAATATAATATAATATAAATATATATATTGAATTAATTATTGATATTGAATTAAATATAATAATTTTTTAATCAGAAATTGACATTTATACAGAATATAGTAAGATAGTCGTTGAAGAAATCCTCGTTCGGAATGACGTTTTATATGAAATTATTAATGATTCTCGATAACAACCGAAGAATCAATTAAACACAATTTTACAATTGGACTTTTAAACTTCTGACTTGATACTTATTTCGATCCGTTAATGTCTTAACGCAGGAATAAATAAGATTAGCCTAGAGTGATAATTTTTATTATGTACCATATGTTAGTTCGTTGACATTGGATCATGTGTTAGTTACATAAATTTTCTTTATTATTTTTTCTTTATTATTTTCTTTATTATTATCACTGATAAAGACTTTGTAAGTCGAAACATTTGAAATTTATAGTGTTATACAAATGTAATAAAAGACAAATTTTATTAGTTAACTACATTTGCTCGGTTTTTAAAAAAGCCTTGATTTTAATTTATAACTTTTATATTTATTAAAAACGCATTTATTTTGTATAAAAACGCTTTTCAAATAATCGAGATAACACAAAATACCTGAAATGAAATGAAGCACATGTTCGATTCGTTCGAGTATCATGGATTAGGTTAGACGTGCTCACTTGTCCTAAATCCGTCACTGAACATTGAAGCGCATGAATGCAACTGCTCCAACCGCCATCTTATCTGTGAGTGCTCTCCAAGGGTGCTCTCTGTATTAATTTGGAGCATGCGACGCGAACCTAAGAGGACTCCTATATGATACTATTTTTGCTTTCCATTATGTTTGTGTCGCTCTTTGTCGATGATACAAGTCGACTTCGATTGATTTTGTTCGAGTGGCAAGTTTAGCGTAGTTACGCATAATCGAATTATAGAAAAAATTTATCCTTAAAAAAAAATATTGCAAGCGAATGTTATAAGAAGCATTATATTTCTAATGATAAGACTAATCTTCGACTTTATAACCGGAAAGAAATTCTTACAACATGGAGCTAAACCCAGCAAATGAGAATGGATTGAAATAAATTCAGATTTTCAGAAATATTGATTCACGAATGTTAAAATGAATGCTTTTCAATCCTGAATGCATTTTTATTCATTTATAGGAATTGCATGGAGCATATCTCTATGCCTTTCAATGTAAAAATAATATTAATTTTTTCTGTTTTCAAAACACACACATTATGAAACTATTCAATTCAAAATTTTGAATAGAAAATGTAGTTTTTCAATCCAATTGCATCCAATTAAATCTAATTGAATCCAATTGAATCCAATTAAATCCAAAAATATATATATGCTAAAACGGATAGAAAAAAATTTCAATCCATTTTAATTCATTTTCATTGAATTTGTTGGGAAGATATGAAATAATTGTTGTTGTTTTAAATAGAAAAAGCAAATTGTTAAGTGTATTATTATATTAATAAAATTATTTGTTTTGTATTATATTAACCTTAACCTCATCTATGTATGCAGAGAAACAAAAAATTTACTTAAGATAATTATAATAACGCAATTTTATTTGTATAAATTATAAATTCCTAAATCAATTTTCATTTTTATACCTATATGTTACAGCCTATTACTAAAAGAATCTGCAATCTTTGCAAAATAATTTTGAAAAATGATATAAATTTAGTAAAACTGAGCAATATACAAAAAACAAATCTTATCCAAACAAAAAATTTTATACAAAAAAAAATTGTATGAATGAAGAACAAGCCAGTTAAAATAAGTTTAAATCAAGACTCACAAGAATATAAATTCATATAGTCTAAGTGAGCTTGTGCATTTTTATCTGCTTATGAAGTTCGAGATATTGAGGCAGATAATACAAAAAAAGAAAAAATTTTGGCGATGTAACAGCTAACGATCTCAATATATTATCATTATTTGAAATAGCAGTAAGTTTAAAAATTATGTACATATAATATATATGTATAATTCATACAATATATTATATAAATTTATATTTTTATATTTATATATTAGTTTTTTATATATCTTTATATTCATATTTAACAATATTTATATTTTATTTGCTTATCTTCGTAATACATTTTTGCAGTTAACAAGTGATCAAATGAGATGGAAATTTAACACTTAAAGAAGTCATATAATAAAAAAAAAGGATCACAATCATGCAAGCGGAAATGCATCAAAAACTCTTGATAAATTTGAAGAACGAATACAAGAAATTCTAGGTGATAAAAGTAGTAATGCTTGTAAGAAAAATTCTTTCAATTCACCATTATTAAAAGCAACTTCTTCAAATCAATCTGAAAAATAAAATATTACAAACAATTTAAAAAATGATATAGAAAAAGATTTAAATAGTATTCAAAACAATATAAAAATAAACGAAGTAAAAAAACATAGCGTATAACAGGCTCAGAGAATGTTAATGTAGAAAAAAAATCAAATAGTATACAAAGTAACATTAAAATTAATGCAGTAAAAAAAATGTAACATGGAACAGATTCTACAGTAGCTCGTACAAAATTAGAATTAGAAAGATAATGGTTAGAACATTTGCAAATGTTACAACAAAAATATGAAATCATGATGAAAATAAATATAAAAGGAAAATAGAAGAACTTAAATTAAAAAGAGAAAAGCTAAATTTGAAAAAGAAGAAAATCATGTTAGAAGAATTGAAATTCAACAAAATGATAGATCTACATCGAGAAAAAAATGTCCATTGAAAAAAAAATGTGATTTATTAAGAAATATGATTCAACTCAGAAGTAATTTCAATCAAAGTATTTAATAACAATTTTTATTTTCAAAGTGTAAGGTATTTATGTTTATGTTGTAATAATTTCAAAGTTATTAATTTTGATGTTTTAATTATATGTAATTGGTTTTTTAAAGAATTCAAATATATTTTTTTTATGTAATAAAACCATTGCATTTTAGATATTAGTGCACTAAATATAGATGCATCGTTTATTAGATATTAGAGGCTATTAATACTATTTCTAAAAGTTGTTAAAAAGAAAGAATGTTTCGTATATCAATAAATTTAAAGTAATATATAGTTATGTTCACTACTTTAATTTTTTAAATAAATATTTTTCAAATACTGTGTTTTTGTATAATGTAACGTCCAGCTGAATTGAAATAATAAATATGTTTACTACATAGACTGAAATTATGTGATATTATATGTTTGTTGTTAGTAGTTAAGAATTGTTCTTTCTAAATTTGTACGAAATATAAAAGAACTAAGCTCTGTTAATATTTCAGAATATATTGATAGGAAAATAAAAGTGTGATTCATTTAAGAATATACAGGGTGTCTGGAAATAATAGCCAAATATTTCATGGGCTATACTACTGCGAAGAGCGTACGCTTACCGATCGCTTGGCGCGCGGGCCGTGGGGAGCGGAGATAGCCTAGTAAGCGCGCCGAGCTATGGAGGTTCGCGCGGCGCGGGACGCTTGCCAATCTCCAACTCCCAATCCGCGCGCCAAGCGATTGGTAAGCATATACACTTCGCAGTAGTAGGTCGGGCGCGTATTCGGCTATCTTTAAGAATTAATATCTTATTAACTATTGGGGAAATTTACAAAATGGTAGAGGACTTTTCAACTCAGTTTAATCCGCTCTACCTACCCATGAAATATTTGGTGATTATTTCTAGACACCCTGTATATTGATGGGAAAATAAGAATGTGATTTATTAATAAGTTAATGAAATATAAATATATACTTACATAAAATAAAAACAAACTTGAAATAAATATTGTTAATTTGTTTCTTTTTTTATATTAAAAAAATTTTACATTTAATTATATGGAAATTGTACACACATATACTTATCTAAACATGAAAACTGTTTTATTGAAATAAATAAGTAATATGTTTATTCTTTAGTTTTTGATAATTAATAAAAATAATAATTTCTAAAAATTATAAAGTAAAATAAATACATCTTTTTATTTAAATTTAGCTGTACATATATGTATATAATATTATGAGTATAAGACAATTTATTTTAAATTAACGCTAGATCAGGAAATTTAAGTTATTACATGATTAATTACAAGGATACATTTCTCGAAACATAATGTTTTGACGATCCAAGTTTCTTGCATCTACATTTCCATCTCTTTGTTCGTTACAATTTAACTCATTCATGTCTTTTTCAATATAAAAATCGTCACCATCATTTCCATTATTTATGCATATATTATGAAGTACACAACATGCTATTATGATCCGAGTCATAAAATGAGTATCATGTAACAGTAATTTTTGTATCATGTAACAGCAATTGTCGAAATCGGCCTTTTAAAATACTGAAAGCTCTTCCAATTACTCGAGTTGCTGAAACTTTTCTATTAAATTCTACATGATCTTCTTCAATTGTAAGATTACCATTATCTTTAAAAGAAGAGACAATCCATTTGTTTTTGCTATTCTATTAAAATCTTTATCTTCTGATAAAAACGTATTATTTGGAAAAATGTTTTCTCTTTCCTGTTTAGCAACTTGAAATAGCTCTGATCTTTTCAACATACGGACATCATGAAAAGAGCCTGGATCGTCACAATATATATTAGTAAATTTCATCTTGCTATCGGTAATAGCTTGTAAAAGAATTGAGTAATATTGCTTCCTATTAAAATATTCCCTACCATTTTCTTCAGGTTTATTAATAAAAATATGAGAGCCATCTATGGCTCCGACACAGTTACGAATGCCTGCTATTTCTTTCTTCGTGAGATACTTTAATTATATTATTTCCTTCAGGCCATATAATAATTTCAGATACTAAGATAATTAGCCAATCGATCGAATCGAGAAATGCGATTGATCAAAAACCTACGTTATGTTTACAGTAACTGTTACGAAAAGTGTGTGTGGCTACTCTGCCGAAAACAGCCGATTAAAACCGAAAACAAAAGTAATCTATATCGATCGGGATTGTTGCACCGAGAATAGGATATTGAAAATAAATAAATCGGATTTAATGCGCTTTGTATGGATTATAATTGGATCACATGAATCTGTTTCAATTATAAATTCCCTATTTCATGAATGAAAACGAAATCTCATTTAATGCAACCTAAATAATTTTGTTATGACCAACAAAAGTAATTCGATTCAATTGGAATTTCTCCGATTTTGCGGACGATAATAAAATCGATTTTGAAGTAACGAGAATCTGATTTTGCCGTGAGCAAAAAATATCCGATTCAGTCGGAATTTCTCCCAATTAACAGTTGAAAATTAAATTGGATTTAATCCAACGTAAATCCGATTTTGTCATGACTGACAAAAATAGTTCAATTCATTCAGAATTTCTCCGATTTTTCGGTAAAAATTAAATTGTCAATGTACGTATTTTTATTTGTAAAATTTTATTGTTATCGTTACAAGTATGTCTAATAGAAACAAAAATTAAATTCTTATGTCTTCAATAAACAAAGAAACGTTATTAATCTAAAATAATGCAACCAAAAGAATCATTTTCAACTTTAATAATTTCAAAATTATTTATATATCCCATTCTTTCTTACAAAGTATGCGATAAAATATTTAATAAAATATTTAATATTTAAATAATAATTATAATAAATATTAAAAATATTTAATATTTATTATAATTATGATAATTATTATAATTATAAATATAACATATGTTATTTGGTGGAAATATAAGTCAAATACTTTTACCGCGGATACGAAAAAAGTTAATCCTCGTTGCATTAAAACAAATTTCAATATTTTCCGCAAAATTGGAGAAGTTTTGATTGAATCTGATTATTTTTGCCGGCAAATTTGATTATCTAGTTGTGTATTAAAGATCCTTAGATCCGAATTTATTTTCATCTCCGAAATCGGAGAACTTCGAATTCAATCGGATTAATGTCTTTCCTAGCAAATAGAATTAAAACCAATTGAATCAATGTTCCTGTAATTGAAACGGAGCCGTTACAAGAAAAATATACGATTCGAGCGAATTATTTTGAAAGCGAATTATTACATATTCATCCGATTAGTCGGACTTGTTTGGATTGATAATAATATGAATTAGAACATGATGAATTCGGATCAGAAATAATCCACGAAAGTGATATGAAAATCGATTACAATTCTTCCCGAATTGAAACCAATTATTTTTTAATCCGAGCGCAGATTGAATCGATTAAAACTGATTACAACCAATTAAAACGGATTACTTTTAATCGGTTTTAATCGGTCGTTTTCAGCAGAGTTAAGACAGTCTTAATTATAAAAATCGACTATGAATATCGACCTGCTTCACATCATGAAATTGATACTAAATCTTTCCTTATTTAACACATTTTATGTGTTTATCTTTCTGAAAAAACATATAACGATCTGCGAAGCAGATCGATATTCACAGTATCGATTCAAGACTGTCTTAAGATGTTATAAGTCAATCCGGGGATTGTATCTTGGGGCATTATTTAAGACAGATTTTAAAATAAAAACGGACTATGAATATCATGTAACGGTTTCACAGTTGACCTTAGTCTCTTATCGACATTCATAGATAGAGACGGCGAAGATTCAGAGAGAGATGCTTGCAAATTGCACACACTGGGTGCGTTGTTTTAGGCATCGGATATAGCAGTTCTTGCAGTAATTCGTTCTTTAAACACAACTGCGCAGTCGATTATAAGGTAGATTTTCGTTCTTTCAGTAATGCGCAGTGAATACGATGATTGGAATTAACTGCGCAGCCGTTTCGGATTTGCGTGATTGTAAAATCTATATTTTCATTGACTAAATTCTCAATTACAATCTATAAAACGTTAAAGCACATCAATTATAGTCTCCATTTGACTTTTTTATACAATTTTTCTTCAATTTTAAATCTCGCACGTTTTGAGAATATACGAGTTCAGAACTTCTCTTAAATCAGTTGCACATCCAGCAGATCCGATGCGCAGCGGTTGTCAAATCTGCCTAAAAGAACGCACCCATGTCCCTTCCACCATGGATATTATTTAAAGCTCTGGGCAATTTTCATAACTATCGTTATCGGAGCCCGAAGGGCCCGGGGATAATTGAAAAACGATGATATTACTGACAATTAATAAAAATTTATGATTATTAACATAAATTCCAATTTTCTAAAAAGTTATAAAATTATTTATAAATTCTGAAAAATTTTGAGAAAGCTTTTATGAAGCGATATTGCAATTGTTGAAATGAAATCGAAAAAAATGTCGATTCGATCTTTGAACAAAAAAAAATTCAAAATAAGATTACGTATCACAAATTTATACCAAAAATATTAAAAATGTATTAAACTCTCATTACACTCTCTATATATATAATTTTTATCATTCGAAAATGTTGAAATTTCGATACAAATTTCGAATCGACAACTTTTCCATCGTAATGACGTCGAAACATCTTTTCGAGGAACTATTTCTGACTGGGTATTTCAATGATACAATACATTATTAAATTCGTGATTTTTTATTACAAACTGTTTATTAGCTATTACAAACTATTTATTACAAGCTTATTAAAAGCTGTATAAATAATTATGCATACTTTTAATGATATAATATCTTATATATTGCCGAAAAATTACAATCTTTCCTCTGCACTTATCATCTCTATTAATAATCAAACTCGGATGATATCATTAAAATCACAGTTTTAAATAAAAATCGAATATTATTAAGTTTTAAACATATGTACATGTCTATAAAACTAATAAATTATGAAATTAGTATCGTATAACTAATTTATTACTCTTATAATCATATGCATAAAGAAAATTATCCAATCACATTTCTGTCACAAAACAAACATAAAATACGATTGGATGATTTTCTTTATGCACACGTTTATGCAGCAAGTTTGTGTAGAATGGCCTTTATTTAAGACAATCTTGAAAGAATCGAATATTGGCCTTAAGTTTCACTTAAAATTAAAGTAACGTTGGTGCAACAGAGCCTTAATCACTCAAATTTTAATAGGCACGCGAATTTCCATAAAATAATAATATTTATTTTAATAATCATAAATTTTTATTAATTGTCGGTAACATTATTGTTCTTCAATTATCTGCGGGCTCGACTAGCCCATTGATAGTCACGAAAATTTGCCCCAGAACCGAAGGTCTTTAATAGTATTTCGTCGGTGCTCTTGTCTTTTATCATGGTGTAGTCAGTCTAACATCTTGGCTGAGTTTAGAAATTACACCCAGATTCTAAGTTATAGATCACGTTATGTATATTATAGCAAAAATGCCCTAGAGTTATCTAGGCATAATTCCTTCTGAACGCAGTTCTTCTGCGAATTGATTATGTATCTCGAAATAAGGTGAAAATTACAAAAGTGAGCAAAGGCAGAAAGAAATCTGAGAGGAGCCATGGCGGCGTGCAGGCGAAAGTCATCGTATGCTAGCGTACACCAACATCAATTTTATAAATTGATGTGAACTACGTATCACATTTTCGCCACTGTCGATAAAATCGTAGTGTCGATAAATGGATTTGATGTTACATTCACAAACTGTAAATAAAGATAATATTAATTTACAAAAAAATATTTCTTTTAATCAGATAAGGTATTTTTTATAGATTTTTGAATGCTGAAAACGATGCTCTCGCAAGTTAAATTTTACTAGCACGTCAGATTTTCGAAATAACTGAGATTTAATATGCAAAAATGGCTCTTTTGTTTAAAATGTTTTTATAAAAAAAAAATTAACATTATCTCGAAATTGTAATCAGAAGTCATAAATGTATTGTTCATTCTCTACAAAATGTATCTTATTTTTTTTATCTCAATATTTTACTTTTTAGTCGCGTTATGAAGGATTCAAGTACAGAACTTTTCTAAGATAGTAAATTTTCCGCCTTTAACAATAAAATAATTATACTTATAATTTCTAGTTTGTGACTATCGATACACACAATGTAATTTATCATTATAGATTCTGCTAAATATATATATATATATATATATATATATATACACGTATATACGTATAACATACACATATATACGTATAGTATCACATATACACGCGCGTACACATTTCTAAAATAAAGGTTTGTAAATGTTTCTTAATAGTCACAATTTGTCTCAGAAAAATCCTGTATTTAAATTCTTTGTTGCACGACTATAAAGTATATGAGGTACTGAAATTTAAAAAAATGCATTTTATAAGACATGAACAATACATTCATCATAACAACAAATTTTAATAAGAATTTCAAGATAACATTAACTTTCTTTATAAAAGAATGTCAAATGTAATAAAAAAAGTCATTTTTTAAACATTAAAACTTAATTACATTGGAAACCTAACGCTGAAATTTTTTGGCTTACAGCATCATTTTTAACATTCAAAAATTTAATCCGATGAGAAGTAATGTTCTACTGTAAATAAGTGCAGTATTCATATATAATTGTATGTATATAGAATATCTGGTAACGTCATAATCTCGAGGGCAGATAGAGCGAACTAAACTGAGTCAAATTTCTCTATCAGTTTGTAATTTTCGCAATAATTAACGAGATATTAATTTCTAAAAATTGAATAAACAGATAAAATCGACGCATAAGACAGCTTTAAGATATTTTTCAGAGTTTATGAAATATCTTGAAGATATTTTTTTCTCAAAAAAACTCTTAAAAATATCTTAAAGTTGTTTTATGCCCTGATTTTAGATACTCTGCTCAGTTAACTTAAAAAAAAGATGTTTATTAATGCAAAAGATGTCCGAAATAATTATTCCGAGTAATATAATAACATATTATATTCAATAATGATTATTTATTTGGAAATTAAAAATCTGCAGCATATTACTATATTTTGAACTATTTCTTCTCTCTTGAATTCTCTAAAATTTAACGTGATTAGTAGAATACAAATAAATTTTCATAGAAAGAATGGCTTGAAATTTGATGTTTTTGTAATTTAATAAACGTCATCTAATAAACATTTAATAAACATTATACGAACATTTATAAAATGCTTCTTATGTTAACATCTACTACATTTTTTTAGTAGTTTAAGAAACTATTTTTTTTAGGGAATAAGATAACTAAAAAAATTGATTGACTTCTCGACTGAGCAGAAATGTTATTTCTGTTTCAGTGAAACAGCTAAAGTTTCATTTGTACTACATGCATATAGAGTTAAAGTGGTTCTGGTAACGTTAATGCATTCGAGAACTACATAGTCCAATATTACACACAGTTGGAGGAGTTTGAAACCACTGCTAAAATGATCATCAATCTTCTATATTCTACTTTGAAAATATTTGAAAAAGTGAAAATGATTAAAACATTTGAATTGTTTGTGTAATAATATAAATATGATATCTTATATTTTTGTTTTTATTCAGTTAGCCTTAAACTGGACTATAGATCTTACACAGAAAACGTCATTGCTTCACGTGCACGCGAGAATTATGGCTCATGTTCAAACACGCGCGCGCGCGTGTGCGTGCGTGCGTGCGTGCGTGTGTGCGTGTGTGCGTGTGTGCGTGTGTGCGTGTGTGCGTGCGTGCGTGCGTGCGTGCGTGTGTGTGTGTGTGTGTGTGTGTGTGTGTGTGTGTGTGTGTGTGTGTGTGTGTAGTATATAATATAGAAAATATATTTATATATTTCTTAATCTTTTTATTCACTAATTATT
>Ga0157364_1005638_pt1 | contig 12783 bp, 7 predicted proteins | sample AttsexASBM2_FD_111476 | JGI IMG/M metagenome (GOLD analysis project Ga0157364, IMG submission 111476) | Fungus gardens microbial communities from leaf cutter ant in Ribeirão Preto, State of São Paulo, Brazil - Atta sexdens ASBM2 | ecosystem: Host-associated > Fungi > Mycelium > Unclassified ... | reverse complement strand
TATATATATATATATATATATCAATGATTTTGATGCTTTAATATTCAATGTATTCTATAATACTTTAATATTAAAAACAATGAATAAAAGTTAAATGCCCACATAATATAGAAAAAAAAAATGATAAAAAAATACAGTAATTACTTACTCCGTAGAAAAATTGTTGTTTACTATATAACAATATTGTTTCTTTGCTGTATATATTCTTCCATTTAAAACAAGGACATGATTTTACAAAGAGAAAAAAATAAAATATGAAAAGAACTAAAATTAAATTATCACTATTATAACTTGAAACTTTAATACCAACACATTATGAATGCAATTTTCTAATGTCAACATTATGTCAATTATTTTATTCTTATGTCAATCGTTCCTATAAATCATACTCTTTTGATTTTTTTAGGAAAATGCTGTACCTTCCAATAGTTCTTCAACTGCTGTTCGGACGCCTTTGTCAAATGCTCTTGCATCAGCAGCTGTTTGAAATGTTAAACCAAACTTTTTTTCCCCTGTCCGCCAGTGATGAAAAGTTGGCATTACCTTATTATATTCGAAATCTTTTTTAATTGTACAACTAAGAACAACCTAAAAAAAGATTTATTTTCATACAAATTATTTATAATAAATATAATATTGGTATTCATTTTTATTACATTTTTTTGTGACATATATTATGATTTCATCCTCCTGAAGTAAATATTTAAATAATAAGATAATAATAAAATTGTGAGGCCTACCGATTGATCGGTGATGCGTTTTCCATAAATAAGATATTCATGTTTTTTTTTATTCGTGCCAGGTGGTGACATATTAGAAGCTCCATGGTTTTGAAGACCAACTGTTGTATTGGAGACAGAATGCGTAGGATTGGTTGTAGTAGGAATAGTGATTCCATTGGTATTGTTTATTTGATGTACTCCTGAGGGAATGACTCTACGTCTGACTGAAACATTTGCCAATCCACCTCCACTCAAAGGAACCCAACCACCAGAACTATCATCTCTTGTCATTACCTGGGCATGGACCCTTACCAGATAGTTACCACTGCAAAGAACAAATATAATAGTTGCTTGACATTATATATTGCTCATATTCATACATCTATTAAAGTATAATTGATAACGGACACAAACAGATAGAATTTCTGTAACTTTCATAAAAACATATGAAATAATTTGACATAAACAGTGTCGTAAACCAGTGAAGGGATAGAAACCAAGTTGAAAATCGGCTGAAATGTGTAACTATTGGGTAATGTCTTAAATCGCTACGGTGATTGGTTCATGGCTTCTTAAGATGGTCTTGAAAATAAGATCTGATATTGTGAATACCATCCTAAATCCTAGCTCTGTCATAAATGATTAAATATCATACAAAGTATAAAAAGACATTATTTTGTTCAAAATTACTTTCCTTGAGAACAAAGATTTATTTTACACAAATTTATTTATTTTATTACTGCATTATTCACACACGCACGCACGCACGCACGCACGCACGCACGCACGCACGCACGCACGCACGCACGCACGCACGCACGCACGCAAGTCTTTACACAAATTTTAATAAGACTTAATCATAAAGATACAATTAAAAAATTAAAAAATATATAATTATAATTTTCAACATTTTTTTGATGAACAAAAATTATTTCACGATTAACTATAATCTATTAGTTAACTATAATCTAAATAAAAAAAAATCTTATTCTAAAGATATTCTATATGATTTATTAAAAACACAAGCTAATAATTATAGTTATAATATTTAATCAATGTTAAAATTAAATATTCCTTAACTTTTAACTCGTGCATATAGGCTATTATTTTATCTCAGTATTATTACAAATGAAAAAAACGTACATGTTTAAGGATATTCTTATATATAACAATATTGAATCAACAATTTTATAAATTTCTAAAAAAAATATATAATTTGCATGAACGAAATAATTTTGTTGAAAATAACATGACTTCGAAATTTCCAACAAGTATTGAAAATATATCGCGCGAATCATTTAGCCAGATGTTACACACACATATTGACATCGATTCAATGAATGAACAGCCGTTCATACACGAATATTGAGTAGTAAACTGTTAGAGGGTGGGAAAAGAAGGGGGGAGAGGGAGAGAGAGAGGAAAAGGGAGGGAGAGAGAGAGAGAGACGGACGAATGCGCGATATGCGTAACTAGGGAGATAAAAAAGGACAGAGAATTAACAAAAGACGAAATAAGAGCAAGAAATGAGAAAGAATATAATACGATAAACTAAATCTGGAGATGTCTAGAGAAAGAAAAAAGATTCATTGAGAAATTTGTTGATATTAATTTATTATTCTATAATCTACAAAGACAATTTACGAAAAAAAGTATGAAATAAAAAAGAAACAAAGAGGAAAAGAAGAGATGATTGAAAATGAGAACGATAAAAACATTAATCAGGTAAAAGTATGTCTATTAGAATAAAATAGCGCATATTCGGAAGTCGGGAGAGGGGGGATACAAGGATAAAGAATTGATAATGACATAGAGAAATGCTTGTATTTCACATAGAATGGAATGGTCTCGAAAAGAACATGTTTTAGTATGGTGGATAAAAATTGCTCTTCGTGCATACTCACTCGTCTGATGTCTCTGTCATGATTCGAAGTATCGAAGCCTTCACTCAAAGCCCACTCTCTCCCACACTTCACCATTTTCATCACATCGAAAAGACATTCGATCGCGCGATTCTGTCTGCTTTTTTAGACGAGTATCAACACCGACACAGCGCCCCAGCTTCCTCCCTTCCTTCCGCCCACTCCACCGCCTCATCCACTACCTCTTCCGCTACCTCCTCCACCTTTTACTTTGCACTCCCCGAGCAATTCATCCCCACACACTCACTTGTTTTCAATGCCACATTTTATCAAAATTAGGTACACTTTATGATTCTACCCAACAACCTAACTCTACCAGTCTCTACCACGCCTGCCCCCTTAAACCCTAACCATTTCAATTGAGGTTTCGCCTCAATCTCATCGATTGTATGAATTAGATCTTTCTCGCTTGAAAAAAACTGCGACTTTCCAAAGACACTATTACCACAACACTTACTATTTCAGTGCATCTCCCCACGCGAGAAATGTGTTCACAGCTAAATTCCGATCACTATTATACGATACGATTGAATCTGATTGATCACATGCTTCGCGAATGCTACTGAAACTGATTGTGAACTGATGTGACAGCGAATCCACAAATCGCGAATACTTTATGCAAAATGTGCTCGTTCAACAGAACCGACGATACAATGCTCATGGAATACTTATTGACTACTGTAAGATAAAGTTGCCGGACTGCGCAACAGGATTCATTCATCAATATCACATATGCACGCACGTACGCACGCGCGCACGCCTGCATGCACGCACAGTCGCACGCACGCATGCACGCGCGCGCGCGCGCGCGTGCGTTGATATAATCAAGCGCGCTACATAACATCCTCTAATGTATGTAAAGCTAGAATAACACGATTTCTTCAATGATAAAGGATCATTTATATTGACCATAGAGAGAAACCTGAGAGACGACGCGGCGACCTTCTCATAAGGGTGCAAATACAATAAAAGAAATAAGAAATTTCAGAAATCGGATACACCGGAACACACAGTTTCTGATAAGTTGAAATCGAAAGAAAATTATTCCTTATTCCTAAGGGCCGGTTTATAATAACCAAAGAGAATCAAGGGAGAGTGAAGCGTTCTCCTCTTTGATTGGTTCCGCTATTTTTCCGCTTACTTTCGCAAATGTACATATACGTATATATACATACACACAACACTAGTGCAGTACAATACTAGTGTATGTGTGCAGCACCTTATGTTCCATTCATAGACATAATATTACTAGAGCACTAGAAACATAGGTATTCGCATCTACCATTTTTATTCCTTTTCCTTGCTCTGTCCCCATTCCATCACTGAGCTGTGACACTGAGTTATAGTCATTACAGGTTATGATTTGTATTTGTTGCTTGAAATTTTCTAGCTCTTCATTCCATTTTTGCTCTCAAAATCAATTGAATATCTATCGTAATATTAATGCAGGACTTGAAGAATGTCTGGCGTTCAGGTTATTTCTAGATAAGATGCCAAATATGTGTATCAATTTGAAGAAAAGGATTAAAATTTCTCATCTGCGAGGAAATGTAGTGATGTTTAATCACAAGTCATGTATTTATTTTACAGCAATACAGCAAGTTGTCGACGAATATTATTCACAGGAAATTTAAATAATCGAATACCTTTTTCTGATCTATTGATACAGTTTATCGCAACAAGGCATTTTATAAATTTTTTTGCCTTCGTTAATATATAATATTTCAGTTTTTTTACATCCTTCTTTTCGTCTTTTAGTCTTATGGTAAAATTTCGAAATGCGGAAATACATAAATACGAAATTATACGAATAAGGTTTCCAACAGCTTAACAGCTTATAACCTATACAACCGTAACGAATATAACCTTCTTAGTTCAGTGGCGGAGTGGGAAAGGAATGAAAATGGCGGATATGCAAATACTCATGTTTATAATGCCTTAGTATTACTAGACTGAACATTGTCAGAAATTCAAGGAGTGGGGACAGTCCCTACGTTCTCAGAAAAGGATATACTGCTTTTGATTTTTGCATTCTTTCTCGTTTCGCGCATGCATCTACTAGAAGGAGAGGATCGAAAGAGATGGAAGAAAACAATAACAGTATATCATAACCTCAATTACAAGCTTGTTGTACATACAATAAGTAATGAACTTGAAGCAATTTACTGGCCGAAACCGTTGTGACTCTCGTCGGCGAGGTCATTTATAATTTGGAAGAAGAAGACGAAGTAGGACGCATGCCGTGGCCCAATTAGATGTTAGACTTAAAAAGGTACGTATTCTTTGTAAAATATAAGATTTTTTTAAATCAAAATGTTAATTATCTCTAATTATTATATACACAGATGTGACTAAAATTATAATTTTATATTTTGCATAGAATGATTAACTGCTGCCTGTGCAAAGAAGAGGCATGTTATTTATTCCAGTAACTTTACAAGTAAGATTATGAATATAGAAGTATGGTTATATTTTATACACTTTATTATATATAAATATATTTCAGTTTGCTGCAAAATTAAGGCCTTTTTGCAAATTTCATCCATGATCGGTTCATAACGAACTCAGTTTTTTTAAGACATTCTATAGTATATTTTCCAGTTTTTATAAACATCTTTTCTATTTTGTTTGATTATTTTCTGAAACATATATTTATTTTGTACCTTTGTCTGGCTGATATCAAATGTTGATTTAATACGTATCATGTTGAACATCTACTGAAGATTCGTGTTGAATGTTCATTAAAGTTTGATGTCCATGACTGAATCATTTTTATTATGTTGCATTTCACTTATTGAATACTTTTTCGTATTATCGTCTGATCTGTTGTATAAAAAACATTTTTTAAATCGGATGTATTTATTAAATATCATACAGTATCTTAGCATCTTTACTTAATATTATTACGTTTGTGTAAAAACAAATGGAATTGCAGTTTTCTTCAATCTTCTTGAAGGATTTTGAAAGCATCACAAATATAATAATCATCTTCTGTGAAATGATCACTGCAAATTCTTTTTTTCTCATAAGCATTGATAGTACCAATGCTATAAAATCATTTTTCTCGTCTTTCTATATTTCCTGGGAATCTAAAAATATATTGCATTAATATCATAAACTAAAGTATTTGTATACATAATAAAAGCTTAAATTTTAGCTTATAAATTTAAAGTCTTACCTGTAAAATTGTCGTGAAAACAGAGGAATATAATCTTCCTGGCATACACAGCACTGAGTCATCTTACGTCTCTTCAGTCTATAAAATTACAATTATCATTTTAATTTTAATTTAAAGGATAATACTATAGTAATGTATATTGTAGTATGTATTTCCCTAGACGTGTACATTTCATTTCAAGAATAAGAGTTCAGGGGCGCGATTCCGTAAGGGATTCCGCACAATGAAAGGAACAGGAAATAGAGAAGAATTTCAATCTCAGAAATCATGTATTGTGGAATACATAGTTTCTGATAGATTCAAATTTTTATTCTGTTCTCTGTTTCCTTTTATTATGCGTTCTATGCTTCTGGTATGATGTTTGTCGCGTGCGACACGCGATATCCAATGAGTGTACAGTTTTACCAATGTTTTCATTCTAGATATACTCTCTGCTATATGCTGGTATGCCGGAGCCATTAGCCCGGATCCTCATATAAGCAATAGTGTATAAGCAATAGTCTAACACTAATCGAACACTGATTGGTAAAAAACGGATAAATTTTATTCCTACAACCGACTTTTCGAATCAGCGTTCTGTGTCAAAGCGCTATTGTAGGATCCGAGCTAATGAGCCCGGCACACCAGCGTTCGACTGTAACAGGGGAATACTCGACTGTTGGTTAGTTTTTACATTCTGATTCGGTTTAAATCTTCGATGGAAACTAGGCCAATATTAAGTATTCTCATTCTACATTCGGGCTGTTTACATAAGTCGCAAACGCCAATCAGAAACATCAATAGTACCAATAACAGCTTTTCATTGGCTATCGCAAATGTATTTGTGAATTGCGTTCTGCGTTTGCGAGTTAGGCTGGGTTTTTTACTTAACGCTACGACGCTCATTTTCAGCATCAAACAGGTCACATGATCAAAATTGATGAATATCAAGTGTCAAATTGATTACGTGATCTGTTTTGATGCTAAAAATGAGTGTTGTATCGTCAAGTGAAAACTAGTTTTATGTAGACGGTCCTTTAAGTTCTACATTAGTTGCCAGCTGATTGCAAGTTTGTTACGACAGCCAATCTGAAGCTTGTATTTTGAAATCAACATTTCATATTGGCTGTCGCAACAAAAGCTGCATTCGGTAATGCAAATTTGAGACGTCGGAGTGCTCTTATATTATAGCATATGTCTCATGCACTAGAAAAAGATTTTATCTCGTTTCAAGATACAGAAGAGTCAAGATCCCTTGATCGAAAATTTAGCTGCGTTCGACAGTGTGCAAAAGCGAATTTACTAAAATACTAATAATTTCATTGGTCAACATCTAGTAAATTTGCTCACTTTTTGTAATTTTCACCTCGTTTGAAGATACAGAAATGATCTTCAGTTTACGTCTAAAGGGTACGGTCAACACAATACTACAAATGCTTTAAAACAATTTTTGATTGGTCGATTTGTAAAGTTCTTTTTTCTAATTGGTCAATCAAACGCTTGAAAACATTTGTAGGGAAATTTTGATCGTAGCCTAAAGCCGGGTTCACATCTTGATGGAGAAACGGAAAGCGAAAAAGCGGAAGCCAATCAGAACTTTCAGAAAGAACAGAAGCAGATAAGCGAAATGTACTGCCTACTACTACTGCGAGTTCCGATTGGCTTCCGTTTTTTTGTTTTCTGTTTTTCCGTCAATGTGTGAACCTGGCCTAAGGGTGCGATTACAATACAGAGGCCTATTCTTCAACAAATATCGCATACCGAAAATAGCGATTCCGTATAGAATTGACCAATCACAGTCGAGAAACTATCATTTTCGAAAATTATTCATATTTGTTCAAGAATAGGGATCCAGAAATTCCAAAAAAAATTTTACTCGAAATATAGTACGCATAACGTATATAGCATATAGACTATAGTATATAGACTAAAATCTCTCTTGAAGAGATTTTAGAACGTAGAAGTTTTGGAACATAGTCCTATTAGTTAGTTTCTGTACCGGAGACCGCGCTACATGTAATCGCACCCTAATGTAGAACGAGCTTTATAACTTCGGCGTAAATCGATCCGTGTAAACGTAGTCTATATCAGTTATGTTAGTGGCCTGTGTATGATGCTTGTATGTACCAATATGGCTGCCATTTGTTAGTAACGTATTTCTTTGATTTAATATACATTTTATAAGAAAAGCTACGTTCGGTGCCTTCTCGTAGCGACATTTATATACCACATATTCCCGTGATTTGTACCTAAAACTGTTATCCTGAAAAGTTTTGCGGTTTAACGTCCCGCAGTGGGGATGCTGTGCGGTAGGAGCGGAAGAGTCGCCCGTCACCAGCCATGTTCATCAAGTGTCTTTTTGTTGTGACATTCTCGTGATATAATATTCTCATGCAACGTTGTGCCTCGCCAAAGCAATCTTGTGCGCGTATCGACACATCTTGGTTTTTTCACAAACGATTTTTCGTATTCTCTCGTGTCGTTTCGTCGTGTTATGTGTTCCGTTCCATTCTATTCCTTTTTGTTCCGTTCTATACCGTCTTGACTCACTTCGTCTCGTCTTATCTTGTTTTATCCCATCTCGTTTCATCCTTTAGGAACTTCCCATTGCTTTTGCCTGCTGCTATCAAGTAAAGATTAAATGAAAGGTAAATTGTATTCACGTTTATTTTGTTATCAAACTGCTTACGTGTATATATGTGTATATTTTATTTAATGGATGATCTGGGATGATCAATAAGTCCGTTCGCGTTGTTCGCGAATACCACCAAATTTTTGCACTTAAAAGAAGATAAATGTTTTAAATGTATTAGGATGTTCGAACGAAAGAAAGTGAAGATGCTGAATGCACAAAGTGCAAACAACATGAACAGACCTATTGGGTTATCTCGTTGACCTTGCTCCATTATCAATTCTTGTCATTTCTAGAAATATAGATTTGCATCACTTTTTGCTTTTGGTATTTTTATTTATCGAATTAAACATTGTTTTTTTTTTATTCTTAAAGCCTGTTTTTCACAATATGCATTTTGTTTTCTGTTTCTTGTTTTTCACTATTTTTTACATCCTATGTTTTTGTCTCTTATCCTACTTTTTGTTTTTTATCATCCAAGGTAAAAATTAACAAACTTTGGAAGAAACAAGAAATACATGGCAAGAAATATTATTGTCAATAAAACGGATCGCAAAGAGGGAAGAAAGCAAGAGGTAAAGAGTAAGAAACACAAAACAAAGAACACATTGTGGAATAGGCTTAATGAAAATATTTATTACAGTTTTCTAAATATTTTTCTAAGGCATTTCTAGATACTTATTTTATTCAGTACATAAAAATATTACAGTATCTCTTCATAATCTAGATTAATGTTTTTGTTGATCATCTTACAGAAACTTTCTTATCTCTCTGAAGCTGGCCTTATTTTTTTAAATTTGGAAAGAAGAGTTCTAAGTGTTTTTTATCAAGTTTAGAATCAATTCCATCGATTAAAGCGGTGAAAACATTATTTGAATTATTGGTGAGAGAAGGGGGAGGAGATAAGGCAACTTCATGATTCCGAAACATTCAAGTGCTATAATTTTTTTACTTTAGTGTCTCTCTATATAGAACAATCGATAAAATTCTTTGGAGGGAGTTACTAAACTCTCAAAATACCGGATTTCTGAAAAGACTTTTAAAAAACAACAAAAATTCAATCTTCTTTTTGCTAAACGAAATTGTTTCTGATAGATTTTGACGCGCTGATTACAAATCTGGCCCCAAAAATGTATCACGTCAAGTTTTTGAGACATTCTACCCTAAATGTGCAAAAAATGAGATTTTTGGCAACTATTAACGACTTATAAAATGTTTAACAATTTCTTTTTTAGCATCCACGCGAATATCTCATTAAAGTATTAGTCTTATCCTTTTCAAAGCATATTCAATCGCTGTGATCCGATTTTTTTTGCTGAAATGGAGCAAATTGAATTTTTTTAATTTTTCAACGTGAGAGGATATATCAACAAAGAAAGTACAAGAATTTCTAAATATCTTGAAGAAGTTGAGTAGAGGAAAAAATTCATTTAAAGGTTATGCATTAAAAATTTGTTTATACAAATTCTTAATGCCTGTATATCAATTTTTAATTTTATTTTCTTCGTGAAAATGTTTATTTAAAGATTATGCACTAAAAATTTTTATAAACAAATTTTCAATGCATAATCTTTAAATGAATGTTTTTTTTAAATCTAATCTGTTTAGTAAGACATTTAGAAATCCTTGTACTTTCTCTGCACGTACGTATACCCTCTAGCATTGAAAAATCAAAAAACAAAAATCAATTTGCTCTATCTCAGCGAAAAAATTGGATCATAGCAATCCAATATGATTTAAAGGGTAAGAATAATACTTTAATGAGACATTCGCATGGATGCTGAAAAAGAAATTGTTAGACATTTTCTCAGTTAAAAATAGCCAAAAACTTCATTTTCTGCATCTTTAGATTAGAATATTTCAAAAACTTGACGTGATACGATATTTTCGGGGACAGATTCGTAATCAGCGCATCAAAAACAACTTCATTTACTTTAATGCCAAAATGATGTCGACTAGTGTAAGCAGAACTATGATCGCAAACAAAAAAGTTTTAGTGACTTAGACTTGAAAAATTCGAAATTTGAAACTTCAAAATCCTAGAATTATTTATATATTGATTTTAGCACATCACGGTTATTAAGGGAATCCTAAAGTTATGGTATTTGTATTACCGAAGAAAAACATATAATTTTTTATAACAAATATTCGTTTTCTCTTTCGCAGATTCAAAAATCCTTTTTCAGAATTTAAGTACGCATTAATACGCATTAATACGCGTTTGTGAGATGAAGTTTATGCTGAGAACGACTAAAAATTTCGAAATTAATATATTTTTTATCATTTCTCATTTCTCTGTATATGACGTCAAGTTGTCAAGTTGTGACAACATTGATGCGAAAGTTTTGCAACCTGTACTTGGTATGAAGTAGTAATCCATAAACATGTAGCTTGCACGAACAAATAATGTTGAGTTCTTAGAATTAGACTTAGACGCTTTATCGCGACGAATTTGTTGTATAAAAATTGACACAAAAAAATTGCGACTACGTGTATCATAGGTTACGTGAGATATTGATGTGATAGTATATAAAACATGTCAATACGCTGGAAAAACAGGGATCTCTGGTGACTTCATCGGAGTTCGAGCTTCACTTTAGGATCTCTTTAAGGATAATCGTTAGAATTTTTTGGGAGACTCTATCAGAATTCATATCAAAACACTGGATTTCTGAAAAAAATTTTTAACTTGTGTGGACTTAAAAAATTCAAAAGTCGAAGCTTCAAAGCTCCAGAACATTTTAATTATTGATTTCAACGCATTGATTATTAAGGATAATCGAATTCTTTGGGGGGCTATCAGAACTGACAACAGAATACCGGAAAAATTAAAAAATTTTTTCAAAAAAACATTTTCGATAAATCTTTTTGGAAATTCGGTATTTTCTTGAGAGTTCTGATAGCTCCTCAAAGAATACTATCGATTATTCTATATATATCAAGACACTAAAGTAAAAGATAAAGGAATTATAGTCCTTCAAAATTTCGGAATTGTAAAATTGATTTCCCTTTCCTTGATATTTTGAAACGGTGTTTTCACTGTTTTAATCGACGGAACGTTTTCAAAAATTGATAGAGAACTTACAGAGGTAACTTTTTTTCCTGTGGATTTATATATCTTTAATCAATAACGATGTACATCGTGCTATATCATATTATATATTATATATTTTTAAGTTTACACATACTTGTGATCAAAAAGTATCCGAACTTTATCTTTTAAAAATTGCGGGAAAACTGTAAATCAAATTCGTTTGTTTTGCTAAATTGGTACACATATTCTCAAAATATTGTAAAAAGCTTATGGCGATGATTGCAACATTTTGAACGAAATTTCGTTCGTAACGCAAAATTTCAAACAAATTTTTGTTTGATAAAAATCGTCACGCACAAAAATCTTCACTGACATAAACAACTGTCATTCTCAAACGGCTTGAAAGAATGCCATGATTTTTTTACCAAAGAATGTATATATATATATATATATATATATATCAGTTTGGCAAAGCAAACGGATTTGATATTTTTCCCGTAATTTTTAAAAAATAAAGTTCGGATACTTTTTGATTACAGTAATTTCTATTTTTTATGAAGAAAGAACAACATTTGTTACATCTTAATATGACATTTGTATTTATTGTTTATAGTTTATAGATCTCAGAAATATTATTTTCACATTTAAAATTAATAAAATTTAACTATTATAATTGTTTTAATACATGAAAAGATTTGTAAAATATCTTAATATTACTTTTCCATTGCATGTCATTATGCTTGCTATTTACATATGTATACGTGGATCGTTTGATAAGTTTGGTAAATTTCCATGAAATGACAATCCATTTGATGATGCGATATCTCGAAAGATCCACTCTTCGAACCCCTTCAAGCCAAATTTCTGCCAGAAAGGACGCATAGTTCACGTTTGGTAGTCATTTGAAGTAGGCTGTCTCAAAATACAAAATGCAAAGTCTGCAAAATACTCATTGACGGCGACAATGACTTCCTCATTTGATGAGAATTTCTTCCCACCGAGCTAAGTTTTTAAGTTTGGGAACAGAAAGAAGTCACACGGGGCCAAATCCGGAGAGTAGGATGGATGAGGAATCAATTCATAGCCCAATTCGTAGTTTTGTCATTGCAACGGTCGACTTGTGGGATGGCGCGTTGTCTTGATGGAAGAGTACTTTTTTGCGCGCAAATCTCGCTTCAAATGATTACCAAACGTGAACTGCGTTCTTTCTGGCTGAAATTTGGCCTGAAGGGGTTCGAAGAGTGGATCTTTTGAGATGTCGCGTCATCAAATGGATTGTAGCGCCATTTCATGGAAATTTACCAAACTTATCAAAC
>Ga0157364_1005637_pt1 | contig 12784 bp, 16 predicted proteins | sample AttsexASBM2_FD_111476 | JGI IMG/M metagenome (GOLD analysis project Ga0157364, IMG submission 111476) | Fungus gardens microbial communities from leaf cutter ant in Ribeirão Preto, State of São Paulo, Brazil - Atta sexdens ASBM2 | ecosystem: Host-associated > Fungi > Mycelium > Unclassified ... | reverse complement strand
GGGGGGGGAGGGGGGGGGGGGGGGGGGGGCGGGGGGGGGGGGCGGGGGGGGGGGGGGACGGGGGGGGGGAGGTGGGGGGGGCGTTACTGATAGGCGCGGGGAAGAAAGAGGAAAGCGCGGGGAAAGAGGAGGAAAGTGCGGGGAAGGAGGAGGAAAATGCGGGAAGGCACTGTTTATGTAAATAGGACCCCGGAGTGTTTTACACAAACATAATATGACATTTTTTTCCCATCGCCGCCGCCGCGTTCACACTAATATGCGTTTTTGGGCCGTCGCCGTCGTCACCGCCGCTGCGTTCATCCTAAAATGCGTTTTTGGGCCGCCGCTACCGCCGTCGCCGCCGCCGCTGCCTTTTGAAGATGAAAAATAATATAAATATATAAATATAAATATATAATATAAATATATAAATATATAAATATAAATATAAAATATAAATATAAAATATATAAGTATTCCTTTTCTTTTTAAATTTTATTCAAAAATTTTATCAAACTTACAATTCCAATCTTCCGGTTCCGGATCGGATTCGTACGATCGGAGGCCGAAAAGTTCAGCCAGAAACAAGTCTTCATCCTTCCAGACATCAAGAATTTTACGTTCCTCTTGATTCCACCGCCTCTCCGCATGTATCATTTGGCTGTTAAATATATTAATAAATCCTCTAATTCTGATGTTGCTATGTCTCCTGGAAAAAGTATAACAAAGTAAATTAGAAAAAAAGGTAATTAGAAAATATCCTATAATTTATCATTTAAAATTTTAATTGTATTTACCAGAGGAATTACCAGAAACCGCACTTCGTTCAATAATTGTCGCACAACCCTTTGGTCGATCATAACATACTGGAAAAAGAAAAATAAAAAAGCGTTATAACCATAAATCAGCTAAAGAAAAAAAGAAATTAAAAGAGATACAAATAGAAAGAAAAAATTACTTACTCCCTCAATGGGATACTCGTAGTGGATCTCCAGAAGCTCTCTGAGGTTGCTCATAATTGTTGCGTGAGAGTGGAAATTATTCGATGAAACTTTTAAAAAAAAATCAAACTAATGTGTATAACTGTCACTATATTCCACTATTATCCAGTCACTTAATGTAGTTTTGTAAGCGGTAAAATACTTTTTGCACAGAGAAAAAAAATCACTCATGTCTCGCGCGCGGACAAAGCAAGACAAACTTCTTCTTTATGTGAATGGCTCCGACTTTAACAAAGAGTCGATACGACCAGAATCAAAAATGCCGCTTATGCGATGAGTAACAAAAAACAATGTGTAAAATTCAAAAGTCTAAAAAGAGTAACATAAACTCAATTGCGCGTTTGAAGTCGACTTTCCAAGCCACACTTTCCAAAAACGATAATGCAATAACATCCGATTGCGCGCGGACAAAGCAGGGCAAAAACTGACGCTGAGAATCAACTTTCGCCGCAGCGAGCCTGTCTAGGATTTATCTTTAGGCGACAGTTGTATATAAAACAATTCAGATCATAAACACCGTCACGAGAAAAGTATCGCTTATATCATTGCAGCACTCTTTACAAGAGTAGCTTAATATATATAGTAGTCGCGATTATTTGCGCCGTCGAATTGCTGAAAGTTCACGCTGCATTATTTTCACACCTATAATTCCTTTTTTTTTTATGTGGAAAGATACACACATTCATATGTTCATACATGCGTAAGTGCGTACATACGTATATGATTCGTGATACAAAAGCGTGAAAAACAAGCGTGACTATTATTTATCTAAACGGAGTACGATGATGGATCAAGGTATAGAATGAATGGATCGGAAGTAAAGAAAATATAGTACATATATAGTAATGGGAACGAAACAATTTTTTATTCACATGTTATTACATCTTCTTTCTTTTTTGTACGAAAAGCTAAAGCCAATAGTTCGCAATCGACGAGCTGATGTCCATTGAAAACGTTACTATCACGTATAGCGTTCTCAGACGCGATGTTGGAGAATCGCGTACTTGGCATCAACTGTATCAACTGTATCGGGCTAACTGCTCGAACGTTATATCGATACATCCGTCAAACTCAAACATCGTAGCATCGTTTCCGTCATCGTAATGCGTACGGTTGAAGAATCGAGACGTACGAGCGTAGCATCATTCAGCGTGCAAACGCTGACGGTTAGCGGTCCAATGCTTATAAAATTATCTTTATATTCATTTCGTAGTATCTTGTAAATATTCCATTGCTGCTCGTAGAGGTCCTTCCACGTTTCGAGAAACAGCGACAGTTTGTGTCCGCGATGCTCTCCCAGGGTAATCTTCACGTAACTCGGTAGACCAACGTTGATTCTAATTTCCACTACGAAAAAAGTCGTAAAGATTGGACTCGGCTCGAGATACTCATAACCGTAGTAGCCTTTGCAGAAACGCGCACACAAGTCGTACAGAATCGCACATCTGTTTTTCCAGATTCATCATACGGATAACATTCCGAATTCAGGTAGAGTTTCGCGCTGGTTAATTTACAATCGTCGAATCGACTTATGTTCAGACATGACGTTTTTTCGACCTTTGCATAGCGAAAATGACGTAGCGCGGCTTCTCAAGCTGAGTAGTCTTGATGGCCCACGAATGTTTGTGCTCTGCAAGAACGGAAACTCGTATAGATCCCACGAGCGAAAAGCCATGCTCAAATATCATCCGCTTTCCAAAGAGCGTAGTATTGATAGCTTATTTATCTCACTCAATAACACGTGCGATTCGCCACTGTATTTTGAATAATTCGACTGTTAGTTCTGTCGCCGGATCTCCCGTCAGACAATTGTTATCGTTGCGTGCTCATATTAAAATCAACTCATGACGAGCATTGATCACCACGCGTTTGTAATCTTCTTCAAAATCCCAGCAATACGTAGAGCGGTACACAGAAATTAAAATATCTAGCCATAGTAGTCTGCGCATCCCAGCCGGCATTTTGCAGAATCACGCTTCTGTCGGACACTATTACACAGTTTTTGAGCGTGCTAGTTATGCCCACGTATCTGTTATGATCAATCCCCACACCGTTGAGTTCATATCGAATCTCATCGAATATGAATGCGACGCAATGATTTCCCAATGTCACGTAAGCACTCTGGACCACTTTGTTCTTCGTCAGTTTTCCCTCGACGTACAGAAAGCTTTCGTACGGCAGTGGGTACAGATCCTGTTGCAGTACGGGTATTCTTATTTCGTCGCTGTATCCGAACGTTGTGTTGGCGAACGGGCTGTACGTGTGAGTCTCAATCTTGACGATGCGGTCGCGCCCAATGTTGGCAGAAATGGTAACGCATTGCCTCCTTTCGCTGTTGGAAGTATCCGCTTTTTTATCGCCTTTTTCCTCGTTGTTTTCTTCTTCGATTTCATTCCCATTCCGATCTTGGCTTTCATCCCTGCCCAGACGGCAGCTGCGGCGGCTCTCTCGCTCAGAGCCGAATCTCTCGCAGTGACGCGTCCTAGCGCTTTATCGGCGAGTACCTTGTCGCGTGTCTATCGGTGAGATCGTTGCTCCGAGAATACGCAATGTCGTGTTCTCGGCACGCCGCGTCCAGCGGATTTATGCCTTCGTCACCTCTGGCTAGTCCCTTCGTAAGCCGAGTGCCCGGGCCGCAAAACTGGTTGCTCTGAATATGTAACTCGAAAAGAAGCGCCTTTATCGCTCGATTCAGCAGACCGTTGCGCTGATATTCGTTACAGTTCTTTATCTTCGATACGGAGCCATCGATGTGCGTCCGCTGCCACGGCTGATTGTAGTGCTCGTCGCAGCGATTATAGGTTCGAACCTCCGAATCTGCCTTCACGTGTTTCGAAAGCTTGTCCCAGACGTGTTCGATGTAGTTGCCATACACGCGTAAGAGTACGACCTTCGTATATATTGCAGTTGCTCGACGCGTAAGTCTCGAATATCGGAAGGATGACACAGCGCGAGATACATTTTGCTACTGCGCGATTCGCGAATTCACGCACCTTTATATAGTCATTCGAGAGTGCACAGTCTTTAGTGTGAGCATGAAATTCGTGCTGCAACTACTAATGATACATATCACAAACTGTGACGCGAAATCGCGAATGATGGGAAGCAGCGCGGAGAAGCGCAAGTATGACGAAATGCTGTCGAATACTATACGCGCGATCATTTGCGGCTTGTCCAATTGTGGTAAAACTAACTTTCTCATAAGTTTGCTCGAGAGTCCAAGCTGCGTATGTTTCGAGAATGTGCACATCTATTCGAAATCGCTGCAACAACCAAAGTATCGATATCTCGAAAATTTATTTACGTCTATCAACGAAATCGGGTTCTTTATGTTCTCTAACAACGATGTCGGTGTTCCACCGAGCGAGGCGCGTCCAAATTTTATTTTTATCTTTGATGACGTAGCATGCGACAAGCAGGATGCGATGAGAGAATACTTTTCGATGGGCCGCCACGCGAACGTTGACTGCTTCTTTCTGTCAGACATACGCGAGGATACCTAAAGATCTGATACGCGACAATGCGAACCTGCTGATCCTATTCAAACAGGATTGTACCAACTTGAAACACGTTTACAAAGATCACGTGAATACCGATATGTCGCACATATGAATTTTGTTTGTGTCGCGATTTTGTTTGTTGTATAGCGATTGTTGGCAAAAAAAATGGATTTCTGAGTGATAGACAAGGACAGTGCGCTTAAAGACGGGAGATACAGAAAAGGATTTAACGTGTTTGCGATACTGTAAGGTGAATAGTCGTTATCGATACTTCACCAGAGACGAACATAGCTGATGTGCGCGCGCGTGAAAAAATTGCGAGGGAGATCGAGAAGACGAGCGAGTCGATCCGCAAGAAATATCGCGCTCTAAAGACCGATAAAATCGAGGAGGACATGGCATTTTAAACCTATTATCAAACCTCTGCAGCAGATTGTTGACAGCCCCTTGCGCGCGATAAAGAAACAGTCGCCCGATGACGTAGGTCTGCCTCCAAGCGTGAGAGAAAAAAGAAGGAGAAGAAGGAAGAGGAGGGAGAGAAAACGAGCGAAATGTCCGAGCGTTCCGCGATCCCGCGTAAATCCGATGATCGATTTCGCGATCATGTACAGCCGATAACTCCACTGCGCGTACGACGATCATACCAACGATAGAATCGTTGGAGAACATTTACAAAACGACGGAAGACTCGCTAGTGACGAAGGTTCAAAATCGGTTGCAAACGTCGGACGATCGAGAGGCGTTGCAAGTCTGGGCCCGCTGGGTCAAAAGTACGTCGAGGCTGTCCTGATGGGAACGCGAGATAAACAGAAGAGCGATGTAGATTAAGTGTACGGCGTTTACCTACATAAGGATGGATTGATATTTGGCAATAAACGTTTCAACGTGGATGATGCGGACAACATAATTATCGACAGTGTACGATACGTCGTACATCTGGTCTTTACGAGTTGATTTTCAAGAGAATTCCCGACAATCTTCTCTACACGGAAGACGATATAAACAAGTATATGAGCATGCTGCTGGCGACGAACGCGCACAAATATAAGCATCGCAGGGCCGATTATTGAGCAATAGGGGATACAAGTACAAATATGTCGCGCCTTTGATGTCGATCACAAGAAACAGAAGAAGAATCTGGAAAGGGATTATCTCATGCAATGATATTGAATGACAACGCGATTGATTACGTGCATTAGGATGATTCCAACGAACTGGTGGATCGTCTACGATTGCTTTCCACCGAGCGGTCAACAACGCTCACGACAACGAGATGTTGTCGATCATCGAAGAACTTCGCGAAGCCGGTCTTATTATAAATTAAATCGCTTATAGACGAAATGAATCAGTCGAGTGGTGTCAGTGAGAAAAAAATTCTTTTTCTCTGTGTATTACGCATTGAATCATGAAAAAGAGATTCAAAGAAAAAAAAAAATTAATTCCGAGAGACATCGACTCTTCGAGGAATTGCATGCTCCAGCGAGAAGAAATTTTCCGCAAATGTGCGTCATCGTTCGAGGATACAACGATTTGTGGCAGGCTGATATCGTCGAGATGCGTCCGTATTCAGACTTCAACAGAGGCCACTACTACATACTCACCGTCATCGATGTGTTGAGCAAGTATGCGTGGACCGTACCGCTCAAGAGCAAGGATGGAAGCAAGACGGCTGATACTATGGCTGAGATAATTCGAGCGAGTGGAAGATGTCCGAAAAATTTACAAATGGATATGGGAAAGAAATTTTACAACGCCGATGTGCAGAAAATCTTGAAAAAACACGATATTAATCACTTCCACGTTCGTTGAAAGCGTCAATAGTCGTGCGGTTCAATCGTACGCAAAAACGACATGTGGAAGATGTTTATGCTCAACGGCAATTATAAGTGGATCGACGAGCTGCCGCATCTCGTGTTAGATTACAACGCGCGCAAACATCGTACATGCGACCTGCCGACGTTATTCCCGCGATCGCCGAAAGACTCTTGGACACGGTATATAACGCGATAAAGATGTTGGTCCGTCAAAATTTAAAGTGGGCGATTCGGTACGCATGAGCAAGTACAAGACGATTTTTGAGAAGGGTTACACACCAAATTGGACCACCGAGATGTTTACAATCGTTAACATACAGCATACCAATCCTGTAACCTATCTACTCGAAGATTATCGCGGAAAATTCGTCGCTGGAGCGTTTTACGAGCATGAGTTGCATCGCGCTACTAATCCGGACGTGTATCTCGTGGAGAAAGTACTGCGCCGGAAAGGAGATAAGGTGTACGTCAAGTGATTAGGATTCGATGGATCACACAATTCATGGACACAAAAACAATATCATTTGATAAAATTTTGATTTGTATATTTTTATTTCTACATATAAAAAATATATCAATATAAATATATAAACGTATTTTTTTCTTATTATCCTTTCCATCTTCGTTTTAGATATACAGATATAAATGTACGATACATGAAATGAATAATAATAGTAATATATAATAAATGATACTACATAAAACATAATAATACTTATATAAATGTAAAAAAAATACATGCATTACGTGTAAATTAAAATAATAGTAGTACATAATAATAATATGCATAAATGATAAAAAATATGGGATACATAAAATGTAAAATGTAAAATTGAAATACTAATAGTACATGAATGTTAAAAATACATACGATATGTATTATATGAAAGTATAATAATCGTACTAATAATAAATGCTACATAAAAACATGCTAATAATATTTGTATAAATGTAAAAAAAAGTGTAAATTACAATAAGTATTATAATACATAATAGTAACATATATTACAAAGGTATCTGCCAATGCTCCCACGATAAAGTCTCCGTCAAATCTGGTACGACGAATCGTTTGTCGTTGTATGGACTCAGAGCGATTTTCAATTCGGATATCGTGTACACTTCGTGTAATTTAGATCGTACGGCGACGACGAGTCATTTCGATCTCTTCATTCAAACACCGCGTGTAATCATCGAACGTTATCATTCGCGCTACGATTATTCTTCACACTTTTCGCTTTTTTAGTGTCCTTGCCATCCATTCTCACCGCATACATCTTCGCTCTCAGTCCAACGAATTCAGTCATTATCACACCATTATTTTCGTCCTTCATCAGGTACTTTTTTGTTCGCGAGAGGCATACCGTACACATTGTCTGCCGGATAATCGCTCGTGTCGAATTTAGCGATATCGCTTTTCATATTCTTGTAAACATCGCATTCTAAATGAGACTGTCCGTGTCAGTGTACATGATCTTGCATTTGTCGCGATATATCGGTGATATGTACTCGTGGTGAAATTCGAACAAACAGACTTTCGATATGTCGATTATGCACATACCTACGTAAATCGGCTTGCCGAATTTTATCTCGAGTTTGCGCATTTCGACGGCGATCATTTTCCGCAAAGACACTGCAGCTGTAAAAATTCGGTTTCGCGATCATTGCCTCCGCGCCCGTCCCGTTTTGTTATTAATTTTACATCAACGTGATTGCGCACATTCTCCATGGTCTTACCGAATAAACGTTGAGAACATAGCTAATGTAGCCGAGTATATTAGAAATGTGGATCCAGTTCGCGAATATCAAAGAAATATTCGAAGTGCTTGATAAATGGAAGTAGACTTTGAGAATATAATGGACCAAGAGTCATCTGACGAAGAAATGCTATCCGATAGTGGATGTGCTAGTGATATGAGCGAGTATGAAATCGATCGCGTAGAAAAATTTGTGCAGCCTTCGGAAATTCGTACGTTGAACACTTGTACTATGTGATCTATAATTATTATACAACGGGTGATACTTTAATTATATGCACAGCATGCATTTCGTATAGCTGACGACGTAGGAATGTATTACGTCAGGGAGCACGTCAGGGAAACTGGTTCTTTCGGTAGGCTAGACGGCAAGTCGTGCACGAATTGCAGAGGACCTTTGTACAATATATTCTCGTGCAGCATGTGTCCACTCTGCACAAAAACTATTGTGAACAGTATTGAAAAATATGTGAGAAGACTATAATGAAGATGATGTGCTGTATGTTCTCGGTAATCCGCAAAAAAAGACACAGATGTGCGAATATCGCCGGTGCAATTCCTATGCGATGAGAATTAGGTATACGTGATGAGAAACATGGAATAATTATTAAAGAGCCTGTTTCTGACTGGTCTTTACTCGCGCGACAGAAAGTGTACGGTTACGAGACAAATGTTACGAGGACGATGAGTAGAAAAGAGACATTGGTGGAATAGAAATATCAATGTAATAAAGGACGATTATTATTGGGCGAAGAAAATCGCAGATAAGAACCAAGATGCATGTGCATTAAGATTCCCGCGAATAATGAAAAGTGTATCGAACTGCTGATTATTGACAATATATGGATGGAGTTTCGTGATCGCGATCTTGCACTAAAATTGTTTTTCGATAGGTGCGACGAACAATGCTTTGAGTGCGAACAGTGCACTTTCGCAAACAAACATAATGAAAAAGTATTAGAACGTTAAGATATTCTAGGTATGTCACGATGTTGCAACGTGTGTGAATGAGTCACGTGCTCCGTGAAAGAGTGCGACGTGATCTAAAAACTGTGAAAAGAGCGAGTGAAACGCGAACTGTTGGAGCAGTGCGGCCAGGTCGCTACTCTGATGGAGTGTTTCGCGTAGCTACAACGATATGACGAGTGCATTGAACAGCTCCAAGAACTTTATTATGCCAAGCGTCCGCGTCTCGTCGTTGGACACAAACAATCCGCGGTGGCGAGGATCGCGCGACTCGCGGGTGCAAAGTCGCAATTGGAGCGACGTTCCGTACACATTGGTAGCGAGTACGCGAGTGGCGAGTACGTGAGTAGCAACGAACGATCTCTTGTCTGGCGAGAGATCGACGCCGCGTTTGAAAGCCGTATATTGACAAGTGCAGTAATTAACTGTTAACTGTTCAACGGTGAGTTCGCGAAGGATAAACGTGCTAATAAGAGCATAATTACAAAGAACAGCGAGATATACCGATACACCGATTTGCGCGAGTGGTACGAGCAAAACATCATCGAGTTTACTCTAGCATCGCTCGAAGAGTTCCAGGAACGCGACAGCGGATGGGCATTATCACATATATTGAATTTGATTCAATGTGAACAAATTAAATCCCATGCGCGCGGGGTCATATCAAAGTGCCGAGAAATAGCGAAACGTGCGATGATCAGTGTTCGTACGACGGACAATGCGTGCTTCGCGTCGTCGGTGCTTCGCCGCTCTGTATCCAGCTGAAAAGTATACGGAGCGGGAATCGTCGTATCCGCATTATACGACGGTATTGAATCTCAAACGTTGAGTTTCAAATGACTTTAAAAGACATTTCTAAATTCGAATTGAACGCGGTGTCGACACAACATCGAGAATAAACAAGCCTTCCTTTGCGGCTCATTGATGAAAAGAAGAAGAAGTATCAATCTTCTGTATCTACAAGATTTATACAACGACAGCACTAGACACTTTGCGTGAATAAAAAATCTATCGCGTCCCGTGAGCTCGCAGATTAATAGGAAAAAGAACAAGAAATTTTTCTGCGATCGGTAAGTATAATAAGCCAATAAAAAAAAACAGTAAAAAAGAAATAATGAAAAATGATTTCTCTATTATTTATAGGAGTCTTCATTACTTCAAAAAAATTACAGTCGCACGCAATGGATTGCCAGAAGATCAATGACTGCGCGATCAGACTGCCGAGCGTGGACGACAAGTGGCTTGAATTTTGGAACCATTGCAATAAGGAGCGCGTCCCATCATCATCTATGCTGACTTGGAGTGATTCTAAGAAAAATAAAACTCGACAGGGAAGATGTGTCATCGTATACGTCATCAACAGCACGAGTATTTAGTATAGGATACTACGTGCGACGATGCGTTATTGTCGTATCACTTCCGTCGCGATGAAGACTGTATAGCGTGGTTCGCGCGACAATTCAACGATTTGACGTATCGAGTAAAAAATATCGTATCCGCTAATATGCTCATGAAAACATTGTCGAAAGAACAATTGGAAGTACCATAACGCGGTGCCACCGCGAGAAACCGTTCGCGTCAGACGACACACAAGTTTCGTGGTCATTGTCATCTCATCGGTAGATACCGCGGTCAAACGCATTCAAATTGTAACTTAAATTATAAAAATTCATTCTATATTCCGATCGTATTTCACAATTTATCGGGCTATGACGCACATTTTATAATTAAGGAAATTGCTACCGCGTACGATGAACATATAGATATACTACCAATAACGAAGGAAAAATATATTGATTTCATTTACTAAATATGTCAATAGCATCAAAGACAAAAATGAAAAGAATTTTCAGAAAAATTAAGATTCATTGATTCTTTCAAATTTCTAAATGCAAGCCTCGATAAATTGGCGTCGTATCTCGTCAAAAATAAATTAAAAATTGTACGTTCCGAATTTTGCAAGCTCAGCGCGGAGGATTTCGATCTTCTCACACGAAAAGATGTCTTTCGAGTACATTGACTGTTTGATCTGTACGAGTATCCTCTGTTATAGAATACGACCAAGCATTCATGGGCTGTCAAAACGGCGATTCAGCTTGAAAAACCTCGATACGTTATCTTTGCTCTGCAAGCCGGTCGTAAGAATATCATGTTGCGAGATGTTAGCGTGTTTCGACGATTGTTTGAGTAATGTGAAATTTTATCTAAATTCAGCGTTTTATCCGTACGACGATTTAAATCTGGATTTTGGCAAAAAGAGATACGCTGTTCTATTTGATATGTACGCGCGTTTTCGTAGAAAAAATATTATGGAATCGATTAAAACGCTACTCAACATGCTCTCATTTATCGAGAAAAGGACCTTTTGTGGTCATTGATTGCTCGCGACAAAACGAATCCGTTAAGAGTGCCACTGTGGACGTACGTATAGAATTTGATTGCAAGGAGGATGCCTGCAAATACAACAGCCTATTGTCTCACCATACACGATCGCGTAGCTCAATATAATCCATTGACCAACGTTGTGCGCAAAATCACCTAAATGTACCTTCGACATGAGGATATAAAAATCTACGATACATGAGGATGATCGCAATCAACCTCAGACTTCTCAACAACATGCTCGTGCCAATATTCATCGATCTGCAAGGATTCATTGTTAACAAGAAATTTATCGTGAAGGAAATGGTGATGCTGAAACATGAGATCGTTCTCACGCATAACATTTTTACGAGTCCCGTGCCATGGAAATTTTTGACAAGATCCGACAGGTCTTGCGCTTCCTGATTGATTGCTTATTATTGATGGATTGCAATGGAAGGACGGGATAGTCCCGTACAACGAAACGAAACGCCTGATTACGACAGCTGTATTTGAAGATAATGCTGTCGTGTACATCAAGAAATGCGAGAAACGTGGCTGTGGAACTTGTTTCTGGACGATGAGCGGGAACGCATGTTCATCGAAACTTTGAATGCAGTTTACGAAGAAATGAAAAGAATAGAATCTTTATCTAATCTAGATGTTATTAATATTGTACAATGCGGACAACATGTTAAGAATTGCGCGTTAAAAAATGTATTGAAAATATAACTGGTGATTGCAAAAAAATTTTTTAAATAAAAATACGTTAAAGTATTTATTATGTATCTCTTTTTCCTTCTTTTGTAATATATGAATGAACGTATGTACGTACAGGGTGGGCCATTTAAAATTTGGAATTTAATTTGGCTCTAAAAAAAAAATGAATATTTGATGAATATTTTTCAAAGTTTATGGCTTTATTGGAAAGGTACATTGCCATTAAACATGAAATACAATTTCATTCAAATGACTTCCACGGCTGGCTGCACAATACCCCATTCTATCAATCCAATTTTTCAGTACATTTTCCACTGTATGGGCGCGTATTTCATCGATGGCAACTTTGATTTCATGTTTTAATTCTTGAATCGTTTCTGGCTGATCAGCGTAAAACTCATCCTTGACGGTTCCCCATAAAAAATAGTCCAGCGGAATCAAATCGCAGCTGCGAGGGGGCCAATTGACATCAGCATTTCGGTTGGTTATGCGATTTTCGAAGACAGTGCGCAAAAGATCGATTGTAGCGTTGGCTGTGTGGCAAGGTGCGCCGTTCTGTTGAAACCAAATGTTGTCTGTTCTCCTCTTCAAATTTGGGAAGCAAGAATTCGTTTAGCATGGCGCGGTAGCGCTCGCCATTGACAGTGACGGCAGCTCCTTGCTCATTTTCGAAGAAAAATGGCCCAATG
>Ga0157364_1005636_pt1 | contig 12784 bp, 8 predicted proteins | sample AttsexASBM2_FD_111476 | JGI IMG/M metagenome (GOLD analysis project Ga0157364, IMG submission 111476) | Fungus gardens microbial communities from leaf cutter ant in Ribeirão Preto, State of São Paulo, Brazil - Atta sexdens ASBM2 | ecosystem: Host-associated > Fungi > Mycelium > Unclassified ... | reverse complement strand
TTTATATAAATATATTTAGACGCGTATTGCACTTTCCGATATCGTGATGATTCCATAGATCTCTCGAGTAAGAAAGCCGGATCGCGGTACGTGGTGAATTGCGATAATCATTCCTCTACGGTGGCATGTCGCCATCGTAATCTCGCGTAAAATTTTCCTCTCTCCCGACTTTCAGCTTTCAGTTATCAACGATGATCGCTGTAGTATACACGGACCACCGCCGGAGGAAAAAATAAAGAAAGGGGAAATTTAGAGGTAGTTTCCGACACACCGTTATTGCGACAACGAGTGTACTATTTATCCGAGGCGAGAAGAAGCTGATGTGCGGTAGCTGGTAGACGTTACCAGGATTTAAGAAACGTCAGGTCGTGGAAACGACGTTTTATCGTTGGGCTTGGCGGCGCGATGAAAGGCTGCGTCTTATCTACAGAGTGTCCTGGCCTCTATCTCTACGCGGTAAAGGATTCTCATGTTCCACCCAAGATAGATCTTATTTATGTGAGCCCTTTCTTGGCTACCGATTAAATCGACGTGCGTTCCCGTCGCAGTTGCTGCTGTGTGCGTCGCGTCTGTCTCTCAGGCATTCAAGATCCCGTTTCCGCCTTCCAGGAAAGACGGCGCGCTGCGCGAATAACCCAATCCGGAGAATCCTGGAATTGAGTCTACGAATTCTCCGTCGCGAGTAAAGGTGCCGCTCTCGCCTGATATTGCGAACACGGCCGCTGGCCCGATCGCATTTTGCAGTCTCTTTGCAACCACATCGTATCCTCGATATAGTCGCGATATGAATTATAGTGTATATCGGGGATTCTAAAGAAAGTTTGTATAGAATACGGCGAACAATACAGTGACAAAAATAAATGCAAAATTGATTTTATAGACCAACGTGGGCTAGAACGTAAATACACCTAATTGTACGGGATAAAAAGAGAGAAATAAAAATATATATGTAGACTAGCGTCTCTCGAGGTCGAGTATCGATTTCCTACGTGGAAAGAAAGATTATGGTTATTCATATGGTTCATTAAAAAGCGCATCGCGACTTTACAGAGTGACAAAAAAGCACAAAGTTTTGTTTTTATCAAATAACTTTTGTTTTTATCAAATAATTCTAATAATAACATATATTTACAAAAAGAGAGAACAAACTCTGAGAATGTTAGTTATATTTTATTAAATATAAAAAATAATTAGTACTAAAAATGACTATTTTTAATATTTTATACAAAGAAGCTTCGAGAACGCATCAATGACCACGCGTTTTTCTATGAATAAATTTGCATACGCAGCCAATATAATTTTCAATTTACCAATCGATGAAAATCTTTTGGTGTAAAGTCTTTTTGATATGTAATAAGATGTAACTAACATTCTCTAGAATTTTTTTTTTTTTTAATGTACGTTACTGATTTGATAAACACGCAAACTTTGTGATTACATTTTTTTGTCACCTTATATTTTCCTTACTTTTAAGGATATCATCTCATCATTTTATAAGCGGTAACAATGCATAAACGATGCATAAATACCTTAGACACATTATGGTATTGCATTGAATGTCTTTTGACGATACATGTGTACTTGTTATAAAGTTTTTTCAATGAAATGATAATCTTACTGTAACGCCTACACATCACCTCATTATTGTCATAAAAGTTTCTCCTAATATTGCATAACACATTCGCACTTCTGTTTCTTCCATTTCATCTATAGTTATTGAAGTTTCCACCGTGAACGAATCGTTTTACTTTTTTACTTCGATAAATATATAAAGGTGCAATTTATATTACTTACAATGTTCGCTAAACTTATGTCTGCACACATTTACTTAAAGTAATTTTAAACAAACGCAACGTTAGACTGAAGTAGAGCAATATATCATCGTAACATATCTGTTTTAATTACAAATAAATATAGTAGATATCTGTTTTCATTCCCATTAAGGGGGCTTTCATCTTTCACAACTATAAAATTAGCCTATTTTTATAAATTTTTTAAAGAAAATTTGTTACATATAGAAAAAAAGTGAGTTTTTACATGAAATTATTTAATACTTAAAGAGCAAAAAAATTTTTGTTATTTATAAAAAGATGTAGTTTGATATCTTACGCCTTAAAATGGCGATCGTAGTAGGGGTCTTTGAAAAAATATCCATGATAAAGTGATTCAGCCTGTAATCTGAAACCAAAATTCCTTTGATTTTTATGAATTATGAATGTTATGAACTAGAATGAAGTCAAATGCATGAAATTTATAAAAATGGCAGCATTAAAAAAAAGATTTGATTTTCATTTTTAAAAATCAATTATTTTTTCATTTATAAAAAATTGAATTTTTGTTGAGTAAAAACTTAATTCTAATTCATACCGTACGCAAAAGTGTTGGGATCAAAAAGAAAAAAGAAAGTAGATGTTATCTTAATTAGTTTTTTACTTCCATCAAAATCACTTCCATCAAATCGAAAAATGATTTTGAGAAAAACGCGTTTAAAGTTTTACTTTAGTGTTTGGAGAGTTCGTGTATTTGAACTCGTAGCTCCGTTAATATTGCGAATTTCAAAAAATTCTTTTACAAGAGGATATTCTGTGGGAATAAGAATCAACAAAAAAAAATCGATTTTTTGAAATCGTTAAAGGTGAAAGCCTCTTTAATGAAATAAAATATTTTCATTGAAAGAAATATCAAAACAAGTTATATGAACATTATGCATTTTGTCAAATTATATTCTATGTCGTTAATCAAAAATCGAATGCTTGCTCTAATTGGAATGTCCAATTGGAATTTCAACACAAAATAATCAACATTGAAATTTTCACGAAATTATAGCAAATATGAGAGTGAAGTCTTTCTCTCGAAGTTCTGAAATCTCAAATGTTGATATTCGTTCTATTGTCTTTTTCGCGCATCTACGCTTCTTCGTCTTCGTATAGGTTGTTACATACCTGGCCGTGGCTAGTTAAGGGCCGCCTGAAACTTGGAACAGTTAAAACAAAGCCTCGTGACCGAGACGCAGTTCGAAAGATACGAGAAAAAAGAAGAGAGAGAGAGAGAGAGAGAGAGAGCGAAAGAGAGAGAACAGAGAAAAAGAGAAAAGACTAGAATCGGAGGCTGGTCGCTCAGAGCCGGTGAGCTCATCTAAATCACAAATCTCATAGTCTCCATCAGCACACCTCCAGCGATAGGAGTCCAACGGTTAATAACCATCCTGGCGTGTCGGTGTGCGAGTCGTCCTAAGTTGGCTCAAGTATTGGTACGCATCGCGGTTTCACCGTTCGCCTCCTGGACTCGCCAGAAAAGAAGAGAGAGAAAGCAGTCGCGCGCGCGCGAGCACTTTGGTCACGAATATAAGCCGGTTAGTGTCGTGGCTTCCCTCATGGACACGCTCGTCGGTCTTTCTACGTATTAGTAACCACGGACCCCCCGCGACATGGCGCCAGGGTGCTCCGCCTTCCTTCGAGGCCGTTCACGATCGCGCGCTTATAACCCCTGGTCGTAGTTGTCGTGTAAGTCCCTCGGTCATCTGAAACGCTGGTTCGCGATGGGCCCTGGCTTGCACACCTCCGCACCGTATAAATGGAAATTTACATGAGCTTTTTTACAAAGTACTGGTAGATTTAATCAGCTTCGTCGCATAGGACTCTTCGTCTCATTTCCCCCCGCCTCAATTAATTGTCTTCTTATGCTTGCATTCGCTATGAAAATCATATATATCTAATATACAATGGTATTTTTTGGAGGGAGGAAGAGATATTCGCTACGCGATAGAGCAACACCAGATTCTTGCTAGCCGCAAGTGAAATTCGCAACCATCAATCTTTACAATACAAGATTTTTTGTGAAAAATAAGTGAGAAATAAGTCTGTGAATTTAGAGTGCTTCACAAATTAATATCTTGTCTCCTTTTGGGAGTAATAGCAAAAACTGTAATCTTAACCATGTTATTTCGATACATTGTTCCTATATATTATTTAAACTGAAGCCTATCATAATATTTGCCTGATATTGTCTGTAGATTGTCCGAATAACCAAATTCTTTGCTACGTCACGCGATATCGTGCCAATTTTAACAGCCAGGATCCGCCGTTTGCATACAAAATGCCGGTACGAACTAGATGAGGGAGGTAAGGATAAGGCGTACATTATCATGTTCGCGAAGGTTACAGGTTGAAACACTTCGTCCGTCATACTTATTCAAAGTGGAAGATTCCCTAGCCTCCGGGCGACTTCCTACGTTGGTCGCACCTGAAGGCTTCTTGTAGGTGCGAGTGCCATATTATAGCCGGCTATAATAACGGATGCGATGGTTCTGCACGAACGAAGCCTCCCTAGAACCTCCGCCTTTTGCCTCACGTTACCCCTCCGCCCCGACTCGGTGCTCTATATACGCGCCGTTGGATCAGCAATAACTCGCGGTTCATCTTGTATGCACTTGCAAATTCGTCGTGGATACTTATGACTACATTATACCGGTTGCTCGCCACGGATCAAGCTCTCAACCTGCTATTCCAAAGGAATAGCGTTTTATCGTGCACCCACGGCGGTTACGCATACGTATTATCGAGTATCGATCTTGTCTTGCGGGATCCGTTCTCTTCCTCGTTATATTTCAATTGGATGTTGCAGCGAAATGAGATTCTGAAACAAGAACGACACGATGCTTACAAGAGATAATTACGGAGATTCCCAGGATTTTGAGATCCTTATTCAATATTCTCGCAGCGGAGGGTCCTCCGGGTGAAAAAGTTGGAGGAATATTCCGACAGAACAAGTCGCGCGGCGCGGCGTAGCCCGCGATGCGTGAAAAAACGCGCGCGTAATCCCCACGCGCCACAAGTCCATATCCCATTAAATATACGCACCGTGGACCGAGGTCGTTCGTCACTGGCGCCCCTCGTCTTTCGGTCTCACAGGTCGGTTGAGATCGGTCCTCGGAGGTAGGAAAGAAAAAGAGAGAACGGATCCGCCGTCACGGAGCAAAAGAGAGAAAGAAGACACGACATCTTTGTTTGGTAGTGGCTCGGGGTGGCCCAGGCCCCGTCGAGCCGTTAGGGTGGTCGAGGGGGAGACCCCGTAGATGAGGGGTTTTGGAGGTTAAACAAACATGTGATTACCGACTCTGCCTACAGCTGGCTACATTATATCTGCCTACCAAGGTAACCATCTATCGTTTCTTTCTCCTTCTATCTCTCTCGTCCCTCCGAATCCATCATCCGGTGCGTTCTCTGCCAAGCCTTCCTCTTTCTCTCTTTCATTCTTCGCTTTTCCGTCTCTCCGTCTTTCTCGAGCATCGCTGATTCGTTCATACCCGGGCAGTCCAGAGAAAAAGAGAAAGAGAGAGAAATAGAGGATGCACGAACTGTGGCTGGAGGCTATATAGCACGCCATCATCTTCCATAGAAGATGAAGAAGGAGAAGGAGAAGGAGGAGGAGGAGGAACCGGAGGTGCTTGGAACCTCGGGAGAAACAGGGAGACGTATCTGTCTTTTTGAGTAGCCACCTAAGAACTATCTCGACCTGTGGCGATCGGACCATCTTCAACCTGCCTGCGCACCACCTTGTCCCTTTTTGACGATTAATTTCCTGTTTCCACAAACCGAGTGTCTTCTGCGCGTCATTCTCGTCATATTGACGTAATCTCTTAAACAAAATCTCTTAAGCGAAATCTCAATCATGCAGTCATTATTTCAAGTTAAGGCCTTTAATTTAGCAACTTTTTGTATATAATTTTAAAAGTAAAGCTTGTCAATGTTTTCATGTCATTTTACATTTTTCAATTTGTAAATTGCTATCTACAGTTTTCATGAAGCGAAGCAACTTAAATAGTGCATCGATGGAAAGTCAGCCGACCAGATAGAGTGAAAAGACGAATAAGAATAAAATCATTATGCTACATAAACTATGAAGATATATATCTTCGAGGCATTTATTTTCTACGCACTGTAGGAATCTCCGCGTACTTTACGGAGAAATCACGCTTATCGTGCTCGATCGCATTTAACGCTAATTACAGCAAAATCTGTCATTCCTCCGCGCGTGTCTCATTAAGAATCGCCGGCAGCCACGCGGGCAAAGTAAATCTCGTTATTATGTCTTGCGTTTTCTTTACGAAATTACGATGTTCTTCAGAACGCGTGAAGTGGCTGCGGCTAGAGCAGCGACCGTTTAATTACTTTGTGGCACGTATACATAGAGTCTCACACATACACACTCATGTGACAGTGTACGTAAGGGGTCGCGTTTCGTAGTGAGCATTGCAAAAGTGTGGCCTTTGATGCACGTGAGCGTTACACACGTGTCTGTCTTCTTTACTTTTCGTTCTTCAAGAAAGTTCTCGTGTAAACCTCTCTGTTTTCTATCTTTTGCAGCTTTTCAAAATGATAATCTGTCTTTCGACATTATCGCATTTCATAGAAATTTCTTTTGAGCTATCTGTATATATATATATTTTGTGTGTGTGATGTGCCATTTTTAATTTAACATTTAAATTAAATTCAATTTGAATAAGTATTACAACAGCTTTTATCAATAAGTAATAGAAGTTAAAATATTTATTTTTTCTATTTTTATATAATCTACTTGATAATTAAATTAGATTAATAACTTTTCTAATAATAACATAAATGAAATAAATAGATGCGATATTCTAATAATTCTAGACTCGAGTAAACGAGAATTCCTGTACAAAAAGTACAACTTTGCTAAAGAATCAAAAAATTTAGCTAGATATGGATCTGAAAATAATTTGGATCATCAATAGTTGGACCATCAAAATAATTTGTATTTTGAATCGCACCATTTTGAAAGTCTGTATCTAGCTAAATTTTTTAATATATACTTCAATCAAATCATCCTTTCTGTGTACGAACTAAACGAATCGTCGGCGAATCATCGTCCCCATCTCGATGAAGCCGGCCATATTGAAGAATTAGTTGAAATGATAAAACGCAATCTGGAGGACCAGTGGCCAGCGACGAGAAAAAGAGAGGGCCCGAGGTAGGGGTCCGTAGGACGCACTTAATGGGTCCGCTTCGTCGGGACGGCTTCCTGCTTAACACCGAGCCATTCGCCCACGTCCGCTCATTCCACACAATTTCAGTCGTCCCTTCTTTTCTATCTGTCTCTCTTTGTTCTCTCTCGTCGCCCTCAGCGTGGCCACATCAATCCGCCAATCATAATTCCTATCAGAGCCACCTCCGGGTGACGATAGCCGACAATCGCTAGATTGCCCGGATGCTTTTTGTCTCTCTCTTAGGCTTAGGCAATAATGCACTTGAGCAATTTTGCCACGCGTAGCGACCATCGTCTCCAATCGCCATCGCTGTTGGTCCTCGTTCACTTTTGCTTCGCGTTGATAATATTGCGCTTGCGCGATTAACTGTAACTAGACAATTCGCTTGTTTAAGACAAGAAAAATGATATATTCAAAAATTTTCAGAAGAAAATTTTCAAATTCCAAATTCGGGCAATATTTTACAGAATCTTAAGGAAAAATGCTGTAATTCCAAAGATCGTTTTTCTAATTATTTCAGTATCGATAACACTTCTTCATAGTATCTGATTCAAAATTTTCTTTTTACAAACAAATAGTGAACTTAATTGGAAGATAATCAAATGATACTTCAGTCTTCTAGGAATAAATTGAGAGAGTTACAAATATATCGTTTTTCCAATAAAAAATACATATATTTACAGATTTCCTATCACTTAATAAAATGCTAATTTTTTAATTATATCACTTTTTGTCACAGACATGACGAGCAAAATATCGTTTAAATACAACTGTATACTATATCAAAAGTTGTTGCATTGAAATCTATAGCACATTTAACATATTACTTTATCATTTATTCATATAAAACGAAAGAAAAGAAAAAAGAAAAATATAAAATAAAAATTTGAATGTAGATGTTCAGAAAAAAAAAATTCGATTCAGAAAGAAAATTCGTGATAATTCAAAGTGAGACACATATCCTCGATATTCTGTAAATTTTGCACTCTCCTTGAGAAACCCAGGACGCAGAAAAACGTTCCGGCAATCCCGGCGCGGACACGTCAACCCTCAACGAAGAAAACGTGTGCATTCCCTTTTCTTCTCTCTTCTCTCTCTTTCGACCGACTCGTGTGATGCACACGTAGATTGCACGCACGCTCGCGCCTAGTTTTTCTTCTTTCGCGCGAATCATGTTCTCTCGTCCCGCCCTTCCCTCTTCTCTCCTCTTTTTTTCTTCCCCGACGACTTTTTCGGCAGGAGCGGCGCTTGCGCCCACGCAACAAGATCGGGCCGGCGCACAAGCGGCGCCTTTGAACAAATTGAAAACACCCGTCGGATTCGGCTAATTACCGAAACATAATGAGCGCCCTCTCCCCCCGTTTGTCTTCCGCCGTTCGTCTTGCCTCATTCTTCCCATGACGTAGCCGTCTCTCAGGCACCACGGTTAATTCTTTCACCCTTTTACCAGCTTGGCGCCACCAGACCGCCGAGTGCATGGAACATCATCAGTATTCGCGGATTCTCGTCTTCCGTTCTCGTTCACGAAGAGAAGTGTTCTTTGACTCCCAAGCATTCTTCGTGTAGCCGGTGCAACTTGACTTTTAACGTAATTTTTCGTTATTTATGATATTATTTTATCCGCGTGCGTGCGCAGGGTATTAATTTTTTTATTTCAAATATAATTTATGGTTTAATATGTCAAAAATGATGTTCAATTAAATGTGTAGATAAATACTTTTTTCTATTTTATCTTCATTCCACTACATGACGCCAAGCCGCAACCGAGTAATTAGAATACAGTTGCATATGAGTATTGGTGCAACTAAATCAGTTTAACGACCGTACTTGGATCCATCGTGTTCTTCACCATTTTATTGTGATAGCTAACGAGCTGACAAGCGGAACAGATGTTTCGCGGCTATCGCGAGCGCTCCTAAAATCGTTCTCTAAAGGGACCACCTCGTCGGCAGCGAATTATGTCTCGTCGCGACGACGTCGTTGGTGGTGCATCTGTTGCAAATTAGGGCGGCCTATAAAAAGGCGCTACTTTTCGTCGAAAGTACGTCTGCGAGTCCTTGAACGACAAGTAGAACAAGTTATGAATGCAACGCGGGCTTGTTCCATAGAAATATCGCTTACAAGCTTGCTCACTACTATCTATTCGTCTTGTTTCAACAATAATTAAAATATATAAAATTGTATAGAATAATTGGCATTATTAGCAATAAATCAAGCAAAAACTCACGCGTGTTGTTTTTTCTAAAGCGAGAATAGCATAAATATCAAGTGTATCGCTTCCAAGATTTGTCAATCAGCCTCGTTATCTTCATCGTCTTCGTTCTCTCACGGAAGCAAGATTTGCGAGAAGTTTCTTCCGCGATGCAACGGCCCGCGGCCGAAATGAGCGTAGACAGGATGAAAATTTGTGTTACGGGTGAACATGTCGCGCGCGCGCGCAGAATTGGGGCCCCGAGACATCAGAGGCGCCGCCGCGCAAACTCTACTAATGGACATTCGAAGACGGTGAGCCGAGCGCTGGGAAACGGATGGGAGACACGGACGGAAGAAAGAGGGCTTCTTACTGTTTGTCGTTTGAATGTTTTAGGATCTCTGCTTAACCAACTTACTTACTGCCTCTGTGGGAGACAGCCGCTGCCGTGTTTGCACGGAACATTTCTTCTTTCCTTTCCTCCATCTCTCTCCACCCTGATGGTGGTGGTGATGGTAGTGATGATGGCGGTGATAGTGGTGGTGTACCATCCGTCCATTCGTCGTGTACTTCTCCTTTTTCACTTTTCTTAAAACTGCGGACACCTTCTGTGTCGCTCTACACAGCAGACGTTTCTCTATGACAGATGCTTCTACAAACACGCATATCTGTTTGCACTTTCTGGCGGCTGTGCGCGAACACCACCGTATTTTTGGTGTGTGCAATGGGCGGCAGTTAAAAATCGACGTGCCACTATCGCCTACTATTTTTCTACCGATTTTCGTGTACAAATTTGCTTCCGGGTACGCCGCGCCATCGGTTTGCTCAGTCGGCGTTATATTAACGGTGTACCGAGAGGACAGGGATTTACTTCGGATGGCGGATTGTTCTGCAATCTTTTTTTTTGTTTTTTTTTTTGCACTATCATGGAGACCCTCACGCGACAAGTTTTACACAAATTCACGTGTTTAATACGCGACGTACAAGACAGTAATGTAGAGTTAGTTAAATATGCAACGTCCTGAATACATTATGATCGTGGGAATCTCGTGAAAATAAGAAATGTCAAGATGTTCTAATATTAATTATTAAGTGTTAAATCACGCAAGCTGAACGACCAATCGGGTCGCTCGAAAGGAGATTGGTCGTCGTTTATCCATGAGTCCCACGCATTTTACATGCCGTATGCATGCATTGTCACTGCTCCAAATTATTGAGACAGATTGTGATAAAGTGTTCTGAACTCTGGGGTTATCCGAACGCCTCCGCGATCGGGTCACGAGCAGGGACCGATAATTCGAGAGGACCTCGTTCAACCAAAAGTTGAACGGAAAGAAAAAAAAGGGAGACGATTAGTCTGGGGAGAAAAAAAACATCGAAGCGTTGACGGGTTTCGAGAGGCTTAATGTACGCGTTAATTCTCGATTATTGCGTTCCTCCCGGGTTCATTTATCTCCTTTATGACCGACGAGCTATCCATATTTACGATTTTCAAGCGGTCTTTCTCGAAAGTCATTCCATGGCTCGTCTTCCTTTCGGCAAGCCGTTAACGCTTTTCTCACGATGATTGTTCTTAATCGATAATGGTTCATTTATAGAATGTTAACGTTACCGATAATGATACGATTCCGTGTCATTAGATAATAGTGGCGAACAATAAAATATGATACTTATTCAAGTATAAATTTAACAATGATGTAAACGAAAAAGAAGATGTATTGAGCAAAAATATTTCTTTCTGTATGCAATAAATACCACTAAGATATATTAACTAATAAATAAATAATTTGTTTAGAAGGGCCAGTTTAATGCTAACAGATTAGGTTTATTAGCAATAGTGCTGGCAGCGCGCGAAAAGAGTTTGTGCGTCACAAGGGTAAAATATTTCATGCGTGTTGTCGACATATTTCTCTCACGTGACATGATCAATTTAATTTCATTTCTTCGGTAAAATCAGGAGAGCGAGCGTGACGTGAACGAATGAGAGGATTACATCATCTCGTTTCACGCGAGATGTCAGATGATCGGCACAGCTTTTATGGCGTTAATCAATTGCGTCCAATCTTTTTCCCACGTATCTGCTAGTGACGTACTAGTCGAAGAAATAAATCATCAGTGAGAAGCATACAAGTTAATAAATCTGTTCAACAGTTGTTATTAACGTATAATATATATTAAGAGATTTTTTTTTTAATTTTGCACATGTGTATTAGAAAGGAAATTTCAACAGTGCACTTTACTTTACAGATATCAATTTTCTTATCTAAGTGCACACAGATGATTGGGATATCGCAGATTATAACAATGGAATATTTTATAATACGCAATTTTAGAATCGCTACATCGAAAAGAATAAGAATTATCTAATGTACCATTTCAGATAAGTTGGCAATATTATTTCCAAGCTGCGGTTCAATATAAATCGATGCGCATTCCGTATTCTACGCGAGCACGGTCTCTAAACCGCATCGTTCTCGACTGGAAAAAATAGCGACGGCGCGGTGGTCAGTATCTCTTCGCGCAAGAGTGCCACACGAGTCCTCATTCGTATTCTGAAAAACGAAGGGACGCACGATTACCAGATAGGGTGGCCGATGCGGTCGCAACTCGTATTCTTCGGGACAATAAAGTCGGTACTGAAAATGAAGGGGGTGGCTGTCGCTACTGGCCAGAATTCCAGAGGTTAGTTTTGCTGAGCTTTTACCCATCCCTTTTCTCCTTTTTCTCTCCTTCCCTTTTTTTTGTTCTTTCCTCGTTTTCTGGCATTTCTCTTTTTCCCTTTCTTCTTTTTTTTTTTTTAACGTTTGATTCTACGACGATGAAATCACAGGGTCGTAACACCTCGACTGGAAACGAATCCGACGGCTGTCGCCGCGGCGGGGTCGAAATGAAAAAAAAGAGAAGATGAGAGGAGGAGAGTCCGATAATCGGTTTCAATCAGCACCATTGTCGGTCAGCGTAATCCGTCAGGCTGAGGCATCAAAAAAAAAGGAAGAGCAACGGACAAATCGAAAGCAAAAGGGAGCCTCGCTCAGCGGGAAAAGCCCGTTCCCGGTGAACACACGTGTATAGCCTCGTCTAGTCTTTAGCCAATATTTAATGTTCTATATTTAACGGATCGTCTAGATTCTACGTCCGACGCGGTGAAATCAATAAATATACGATATCACGCTCGTTGCCAATGCTCTGAACCATTATTCTAACAGGGAAGTTAGAAGAATTCTGATGTACATAGGTCGTGATATTCCCGTGCTCGTCATTGTTAATACATCAATACGTTTTTAGCTTGCTATTCTTCTATCCGATGATTTTTCTATAATCTGTAGGAAGATAAAAATGTAACGGAGTTATGTATCTCCATAAGCCTCAACAATGGGAAGCGATCCAGAAGCGAAACGTTTATTGATGCCGCTAGTACAGAAATTAATTAATTTTGGAATGAATTCGCTGTTACATCATCGTTATAACGAAAAAAAAAGAGCAGTCCATGAAATTTATCTTGTTTGTCGAATGCGGCGATAAAAGGTTAGCTTCTGCGACATTGACGAATCCGTAGAGTGTTTGAATCATCCGCGTACAAAGGG
>Ga0157364_1005635_pt1 | contig 12785 bp, 5 predicted proteins | sample AttsexASBM2_FD_111476 | JGI IMG/M metagenome (GOLD analysis project Ga0157364, IMG submission 111476) | Fungus gardens microbial communities from leaf cutter ant in Ribeirão Preto, State of São Paulo, Brazil - Atta sexdens ASBM2 | ecosystem: Host-associated > Fungi > Mycelium > Unclassified ... | reverse complement strand
CTTAAATCTTAAGCCGTGAAAAATTGATCAATCACAGTCAAATGTGAGAAGAATAATCGATAATTATGATTGATCAATTTCTTACGGCTTAAGATTTAAGCTGACTTTACAATGAACAGTCGGAAATCTTTAAGTCTTAACCAGTCTTAACCTAAATAGATGGCTATGATTTTTCGCATCTACAAGTTGTTAATTGTACAGTGATTCATTTAGTTTAGCTAATATAATAGGAAGAAATAAAGTCGAATTTGGCCAGTTTTAAGAAAATCGGTCTTAGACCCTATTGCATCAACGTTATTTTGATTTTAAGTGAGACTTAAAACTCTTTCTCTGTCTCTTTTTCGCTCTAAAACGAGACAGAGAGAGTTTTAAATCTCGCTTAAAGTCAAAGTAATGTTGGTGCAACCGGGCCTTAGTCGTATAAATTAACTGTTGGCCAACTTCATCGATTCCCGATAAGACTTAGGACTACCGACTCATTATAGAATTAGCATTAAGCTTAAGTAATGGCTTATTATAGAAAGTCATTACCTAATTTTTATTTATTATAGAAAGCCATTACTTTTGTGAAATAACGCTTTACGGCTAATATTATATTCATCCGTTTTTGTCCGTTTTTTGTCGTACGACAGTAAGTAGCTTTTCAAATCTTGATTGACTACAAAACAAAGAGATTCTTGGATTTCTCTGTCCTACAGCCAATTAACGCTTAAAAAATTTGTCGCATGACAAATATCAGCCTAAAGCTATAAAAAAAAGTAAACAGTAAGATGTAAGTAGTAAGTAAATGAATATTTTGGATTTGATACTGTTTATTTTTAAATTTCTCATTAAAAATTTCCCGTTATTGCTTTACGTTTTCTACTGTAATTGATACGCTTATGACTTACGTACGCATTTTCCATAACCGTAACCATAAGATGTATATAAAGGAGCATTTATACTTACCGTAATTTATAAGAATTAATTTATTCTTCTCTCAATTCGACTAAGGGAGAAATACTCGACTGTAATTGATCAATTCTTACAGATACGACGGCAGAAGATTACGATCAGTATAAATGCTCCTTAATAATTAGCCACAGTTAAGAATTGTCAAAATTGTTCAGTTCTGATTGGCTAATTCTTACGATACATCTTACGATTACTGTTATGGAAAGATGTGTATGGACCTCGTACTACTTACTGCTTACGTATGTCTCTTCTCATAATAATCCGTGAGAAAACGTTGGCGTAAGTCCAACTTTTTGAATTACATAACTTAAATACTATAAGTATACTGAAACATAATGTTATAAGTCTCTCCGCATTGATACAAGATAATAGAAATTCAGAAAGCTTGCGTTTTAATTTTTGAATTTTGCTCTCCAATCTTTAAAAAAAATCCATTGAAAAAACTAATCCCTAAATTCTAAGCTGAATAAGGATCGTAACATATTCTTATAAGATTTGTAAAAATTTTTAAGTGCTTATATCTTTATATAATATTTTTACACAATAGCTTCTTATCATAAAATTAACAAGAAATCGATATTTATGAATAATCGTACGTCTTACGATTGTTATACATATACATAAAATTAGAATATTAATCATAAGTTTTTACAAGAATACGTTACGAGTCTTACGATTCTGCTTAGAATTGAGTCTCTTACTATTCTACTTCTTTGTTACTATTCTACTAATCTCGTAAGAAGTTCAGCAGGGAAAACACACATCACACAGTCGTATTACATAATATAATAATAACTCTAACACAAGCCGGATCCGATTAACCGATTTGTTAAAATTGAATCTTTACGATCTCGACACCTGAAGTCGATTTTTTTTTACGCGTCGCGTCGTGAAAATAGTACAGCATGAACACGCATCTTCGCCGGTACGCGATACACCGGTATCACGTGTTTCGTTGTAATGTCGTTTGTTACGCGCGTCAAGAAAAGAGAAGAAGCCGTGGATCATACACGTGGAAAAGAGAGAGAGAATCGATTAATTGCGGGAGATAACAACGGTGCGCAAGTAATTCGAACCGTAACAGCGCAAACGGTTATACACCTCGAAGCCGATCATAACGGCTAACGATACCAATCGAGAGGTTGAAGAACAAAGAAGATGGTGGAGTACAGAGTAAGACCGTTGCTTACAATAGGAGGGCGCGCCTTGGAGTTCGTATAATGGCAAGTTGGAATATTTTCTTGCCATTTAAGACACAGAGACCTCGCTCGAGACCTCTTGATAAAAATTAATACGCGAAAATAAAAATAAATATCAAAATATATAGGAAATATATTATGTGTGTTCTTACCTTAAATTTATATCAGAATTTATATCCTTTGAAATTCGCCGCAATTTTTTTTTCATAATTTTAATTTCCGGCTGATTTTCGAAAAAATGCCAATCATGGCATTATAGGTACGTATATAAAAGTATATTAAAAAGGAATGAAATTATATTAGATTATTAATATTGTGGAAATCTAATAATATACTGAGAAAAAAATATAATCAATTTTAATATTTAGTTCAATATTGTCACCTAAACATTTACTTACAGTAAATAAATATTTGTTCAGTAAAAAGAATGATTGTTAAATTAATGTTTCTTATATCAATAAATATATTTTTATATGTAATATATATTTAGTTGAATACTGCCAACTAAATATTGATTAAAATTGACTATATTTTTTCTCAGTGTTTTATAAATTAAATTATTAAAAATTCTAAAAAAAAATAATAATTGATCAGGGACGGACTATAGATTATTAAGTGGAAGGGATGATTGTGATCAGTCATAATAATATTTATGAAGTAATAATATTTATGAAGGAGAAGAAAATATTAGGTACAGATAAGAATTAAATTTTTCTATAAAAGGTAGAAAGAATGGAAAATATAAGCTTGAATTATGGAAATGGAAATTTCGAGAATGAAACATAAAATTTAGATAAGGATTATAATATTTAAGAGAATAACATTCTTAATTTTATATAAAGTTATTAATTTTATTAACTTTAATTTCAATTTGCAATTAATCTCATCGAAATCAACGCTAAATCAGTTAACATACATAATGTTTATTATATTTAATAATTTAATAAAATCACTCCGTTGTATGCATTATTACAGTAATAACACACAAGTGTATTATTACAATAATGACAATGGTAGTAATAAACGTATGTACAATATCTCGATGGCATGAACTCCTGTGAACTCCGGGCACGTTGCCCTTTCTAACTCCCTCCACTATTTCCATCTGAAGGTTAGTAAAACACCGGAGGGGAAGGGAATGGATTGTGCATGCATTTCATCGTACACCACATTCTGCATGCGACCCGACCTTCCATGCGTCTCTCTAAACCTCTCTCGGCATTTTTGCTCGCATGCAAACGCACCGTCAACGATGATGCACCGTTTTTATTCGCCGTTGTTACCCTGCCGACTATTGTGCAGCTTTAATAAAACGCTCATTGCTCGCAGCTAACTTAAAAAACCCGAGAAACATAAGAAAGTCCGAGGATTGTCCTTTCCCTCGTGTTGAGAAGTCTCGCGAGCACGTGCGAATGTTCGTCATGCGATTGTTGTCCATGAATTAAATAAAAAATCGGATAATATTGAATTGGAACAAAAGTTTTTTTTGTAGCGCTACTGCTTTTATATCTACATTAAAAAAAAATTGACAATTATATCACTTGATCGAGCAAAGTTTCAACTTTAAGCTGTTCTTTTTTGCAGTACGATGACTTTTAATGGAATTATGAAAATAAAAATCATAATGTTCTTTTTATTTAATCCGCTTAATTAATTTAATAATTCAATAATCTTACGAACATTTTTAAAAAACGATTGTAAGGAAAACTTTAAGCTTTCACGTTAGAAAGCTGAAAATTTTCGCAACTTTTGTTGATCACGTGACAAACCTACAAAGTAAGCATTTTGACCAGTTCGTATTTTTCTATACGTAAAAATTTCCTTTTCTAAATTTAAATTTTGTACATTTTTTTATTTACTACCTGAGATATCATGCGATTTTTATAGTGCATAATGAAAAGTCTCTTAAGTAACTTTGATAATGATAGATGCTTGGAATATTCTGCGATTATTCGTGCAACTTTTGCGACGAGGATATATATGTATAAAAAAGGAAAAACTGTGAATTTATTCTTTTTCACTTCTCGAACATACGTTCGAAATGAGGCTGCGAAAAGTTGTTAATCGAACAAACCTGCTAATAAACTCGCCGAAGACCGTTTGCGTAATATATTGTCCTCAATACGAAGCCTCGCGCGAGGGACACCATGTATAATATACATACGTGGGACAAAACGCACTAACTGCAGTTTGCAAAAGCGTACGGACACGTTGCTGCGTAACACAGTGCGCTCAGGGTCGTAATCGCTCGCGTATACATACTATTTTACTTACGGCAATTTCGTAACAACTAATTGAATCCGGAACGCGTGAACTACCGTAATTGTTCTAACGCACGCACATCGCCACGCCGGTTACATCCCGCGGTGTTAACACATCCGTCAACTAACGCTTTTTGTATCCGACGTATATCCAGAATGTTTCCGGAAAGTATAGTGACAAACATAAAATATTATTAAAAGATCTCATAAAATTAAATAACTTTAATTGTTATAAAATGCATGTTCAGTGACGTTTCTTTAAAATATTAGACATCGATTTTATTTAAACGTTGTTTAAATAATTGTTGATTGTATAGAAGATATTGAAAGGCGCTATTTTAAACATTTATTGTAAAAAAATTCAACAGAATTAAAAAATTTATGATTTTTTCAAGGGATTAAGCAACATTTATATCAAAAACTAACGCGTTAAAAAAATATCACCGAACACGAGTTACTTAACAAACGTTTATAACAAGTTATTTAAAAACACTTAACAATTCATCTTTTTATTAAATTTGTCACTACTTTCTGGAAATATTTTTTCTATTATATTTCTTTTTTGTGTTTACATTCGAAAACTCGAGTCTCGATGATCTTGATGAATTTCTCAACAGGCTTGCATCGGAGGAAAACTATCGTGGACAAAAGATTAAGTTTTTTTTCGATCAATCCAGTTTTTTTCCACCCATCCTTGAATATTGCTCGTGTTATTTATGATTTTCCTAGTTTTTTGATAAATTCTTGAAAAAACGATGTGCGAAAAACGATTTGCGCGAAGGAACTAGAAAACATGACTAATTATTATTGCATATCATTAGCTTGTACAACTATGAAACATGTCGTTTTAACGTCTCGATTTTTTTTCGCAGGAACACGTGAATCTCGTGGGAAGGGACAATGAGAACGGTCCGGTTTTGGTCTCGGTGAAGGCTGAGACGGTCGCCGGACAAGAACACTGGCGGGTGTTACTGCGACTTCGAGCAGGATCGACACATGACCTGGTTCCAACTACGAATCTCAACTCGAATCCTACACCGAGGAAAATGGTCAAGGTAAAGACATTCACTTCTGGTAATAATTCTTTCTAGTTGGCGTGACATCATTAAATAAATAAAATTTAGATTAAAACGCAAGGAGAAACATTGAAACGCGTTTCTTATGTAAAAAGCGCGTGAGAAAGACTCTGAGAAACTCCTCACAACAATATTAATTCAAAAATTTCACTGTTGATCAACTTTGGATCAAAATATAAAATTTTGGTTTAAAATATTTATTTGCATATTTGCGTAATTCGTAAAATAGTTCGATATATTTTAAAATCAATCCAGGTGAATTCTTTCAACGGGACGCTACGTTCCATTTTTTAAACCATGTGAAAATTGTACTTAGTTTTCTTTGAGCTATTGTGCAATTTATCATGCGTTGTTTATGTATTGGAGACGCCGCTTATACTGGCGCACTCGAGACAGGCATACTCGATTACCTGTGTGTTTGAAGAGATAATAAGAAACGCCTGAGACAACAGTCACGTTGTGTTTACGGAGAATGATATTAATACAAGCAAATTGAAACGCTTACAGACCCAGTTTTTCGAAGTTTTGTTTTAAGATCAAACAATTGCTCCGCAATTTCTCGAAAAGCGGACTCACCGCGCGTTTGAATTATTAATTGTACTTACAATTAGTTGAGTTACGTAATAGCTGTGTAATAGCATTTTTTTCTTGTTTTACACATTTGCTGAGCTTGAAATATAAGGCGCCTTTATGGGGACTTTACTGCCCTTCTTAATATTTTTATTTATCAATTTTTTAAATAAGCTACTTTTTAAAATAATTTTTTAAATAATTTTAGAAAGAGCGCAATTTTTTATTTCTGGGATATTATAATTTTTTCTTGAAGCGGAAATATAAAAAATGAAGTTAATGGAGCAATTTTTTCATTTTTCACGTTTTCGCTTTAAAAAAAATGTTACATGATCAGTATCCTACTATTCGTATTAAAACTTGGTATAGCTTTATATGATGTGACTGAAAGATATTAATAGTATCGAGAAATAACTATTCGATCCGATTAATGATTTCAAATTTTATGATACGAAATTTATATATAGTACACGTTTCAGAAGAAATTAAATTTAACAGCATGCGTAATTAGTGTTACAGGATTGATTTTTTTTAAATTGGATTTACTGTCCTTATTCTATTGCGCAGTGCACAATTTGCACACTTGTTTACAGCGGCACATTGGCGCACTTCCACAAAAAAAAAACATTGAATGTCATAATAAAATCATCAGACAGATTTAAAAATTCTCGAATTTATACGAATCTATATAAATCTCTATCCGAATATATATGAAGCTTTATCAATTAATAAATAAATAATAATTATTATTATTAGTCATTTGAGAAAACGTGTTTTTTTTTTTTAAATCGATCGCGAATATGTAGTAGTAAAATACAAAATATAAAATTTACTTTTTATTTCTTCTTTTTTTTATATCTACATCTTGTACCATTTCTGGCTATAAAACATTTGGGATGCAAAACTACAGAAATATATATTGATGGAAAACTCGAGCGCTTTCAAAAAATGAATAAAACATTTCATAGAGCAACTACTGTTCAAAATTCGTTATCTTCGGGCGATGGAAATGCTATATCCGGCCTTGGATCCTATATTCTACCGGTGTATTCCTATGCGCGCAAAAACGCATAAATGCGCTGAATAATTTAACGTTCATCGTGTGTGCATGCTTTATCTTTCTCGGCTGTTACGTGCGCGATCGTATGGCAGGAAGCGAGAGAAAGAGAGAGGAAAATTGAGGAAAGGAGAAAGATAAGGAGGCACGCTAGTATGATAAAACACAGGAAAGACCTTGCCTCACTTTTTCGTAATCATACGTCGATTACGTGTTCTCGCGCCTTATCAGAAATATTTTTTTACAGGCTATCAATGAATCTCTAAACGTGAGTCCTCTGATGCCGGTCATGTGCCCCGGCGCCGGTACCTTGATAGCACGATATGACGAGCACGCCTTGGTCTCCAGGTTTAAGTTTGGTGTTCTTCATCAGCGAGCCGGTCAACTCACTGAGGAACAACTCTTCGGCAATCGGCAGATCACCCCGGCCTTTCAGGAGTTTCTCGATTTGCTTGGTCAGAAAATCGATCTCAAGGATCACAAGGGGTAAGATTTCTTAATTCTTTGTTGTATGTCTTATATACATTACACCTGTCTTTTTGCATCAGCGATACTTTTTGTTAAAAAGTAATAAAAATTTTCTTGATATTAGATCCATTATTTTGACTTGTTAAATGTTTTTTGCAAATTTGAAATTAAAAATCTAAAGAAATCCTTTAAAATTTTAATTATGTATAAATCGTAATAAAGTTTTTTTAACATTGGATTTGTATTCATTTTGACTTTTTAAATTTCGACTTCAGATTTGCAATCAACGATCCCTACAACCTGTGTATATATTAAGAATCAACAAAATATGTTTTAAAAAAGTTCGTGCTTTAAAGATTAAAGAATTAAGATAATATTATTTACCTTCAAAGAGCTTATGTTAAAATTCTTTTTAATACATGATTTATATAATGCACGTATCTATCGATACATTTTTGCATAAATTTTAATAAAAAATAATTTCATAAATTAGGTATATAAAATTATAAAATTATCAAAGATTGATTAGTAGAAAATTGTAATTGTCTCTCTTCCCCACTCTTCTCTCCTTTATTCTTAATTAATATTAGGTGTAGTAAAAAGAAATCCATTATTTTTCCATTAGATGACATGCAAAAATAATGGATTTCTTTTTACTACACCTAACATTCACTTTATTTTACTCTTTATATTATTTTCTAATTGATTGCGTTATAGTTATCGCGGTGGGTTGGATACTCGACACGGCCAAACTGGCGATTCGGCGGTATACGAAGTGTTTCGGGGTCGGGAAGTATTGTTCCATGTGGCCTCATTATTGCCGTATAGTCCAGGCGATTCGCAGCAATTACAGCGCAAACGACACATCGGCAATGACATCGTTGCCATCATATTTCAGGAGGAACCAACGCCCTTCAGCCCGGACATGATCGCCAGTCACTTCTTGCATGCCTTCATCGTCGTGCAAGTCATCGACCCCTGCACTCCTAATACAAGGTATATTCTTAGATTCTTAGTTACTTTCCGTTTATACGCTGTTTGCTCCGCGAAGCTAAAACCTAACAGAATTCATTATTTATTTTAATATCTCTCGACGCGATTGTGAAAACTATCGCTGTTGAGTAACACGAGAAACAACGAATAACAGAGGCATTAAACTTTAAGGTACAAAGTCAGTGTGACAGCGCGTGATGATGTTCCTTGGTTTGGACCTACTCTACCGACTCCAGCAGTTTTTCTCAGAGGTGTCGAATTTAAAGAGTTTCTGCTCACGAAACTCGTAAACGCCGAGAACGCCGCTTATAAAGCCGAGAAATTTTCCAAGTTAGAGGTAAATCTCTTTGTTTTATCTCGCTTCTTTCCTTTTTCATATTGCAAAAATGAGAAAACTCGAATATCCACATAATGGATATTCAATAGATTACTATGATAATTTTTGAAAAATATTATGAAAAAAGACAAATAATTGTATGATTTTCAGCTACGGACTAGATCGGCCTTGTTAGAATCCCTAACGGAAGAACTGCAAACTAAAACGGCAGAATTTCTTGGTGGTCCACTTGGCCTAGGAAGTTCTGGCTTAAGCGTTTGTCCAGTAAGTCCAACGACAAATGATGTATCCACTTCAGGAAGTAGTGGTAGTGGCTCGCGATTCATCGACACGGTTCGGAAAGCACTGATCTCCCGTGTGAGGAACGCATCAACGGAAAGCGTGCCGCAACAGTTAGCTAAGAAAAGTCAACAGACAGAGTCCAGTCCTCCAAGTAATCGACAATCGACTGTTGCAAAGGTAAATGAATAAGAGTAGTTGACAATATTTATTACAATATGTATTGTATACTATAACATAATAAATACTCTTGTCATTCTTGATATATACAATGTATAGAATAAAGTTTTCTTTTAATAACTGATTTTACTATGTAAAAAAAAAAATAATCATGCAAAACGATAAAACTAAATATACAGAATATAAAGTATAAATATAAGCTAAACTATAACATTTTTAATTGTGGATTATAAATTATTATAAAATTAGATTAAATAAATTGATGTCTGTAACAACTATTCAAGGTGAGCGGCAGCAAGCGTTCGGTGGAACCGTCCAGTCCCCTCGGCTCGCCGGATCTGACTTTGAGAAGAGACTCGGAGCGTGGTAGTCTTGGTAGCCAAGACAGCAGCCTATCCAACACTGACAATCAAGACAGTAGCCTAATAACGTTGCAACAAGACGAATATGATCGTAGAGAATCGCAAGGCGCGAGTGTCATCTGCCTCAACGATACTTCTGTCATCGATAAATCCCCGGCGCCAACATCGGCAATGATGCAACAACTAACACACGAGAATCTGCGCACGCAGGAGAAAACAACAACGGAGGTGACGCAGCGAGTGATTTCAGAGAGCGATGACAGTTCGCTCAATAGCGAACTCGAACTCGATCAGGCCGTATATCCCGATAGTGACACGGGCCTCGAATCTATGAGTTCCGCGGAGACTCACGATACCACAAGGTGTACCAGTAAAGACGGGATCGCGGAAAACGAAAACTTAAGGATGGAGGTCACTAGGCTCAAGTGCGACAAATTGGATTTACTGCGGCAAAATGTGGTAAGTAAGAAATAAACCAAATTAAAATTTTTTTATACTGAAATTCCAAACACTTGCGGTCATAAAGAAATGCAATCTGTTTTGTAGACATGTCAACGTGAATTGAAACGACGTCGAGAAAAAGAATTACAACTAGAATCCGATTTGGCGACGGCGTCCAAGGAGATTCTACGATTACGTGCAATGCTGAAGGAATGTTCCACGAACATTCCGCTAGATAACAACAACCAGCAAACGTCCACCGTGTGAAATTTACGAGCACAACGTATAATCTTAGACGCGATCGATAGTTATTCTCATGAGATATTAGATAATATGGCCTTTACGGTCGAATGCAATTACATGTATAGATCTGGAAAATTGTCTTCGAAAATGCGCGCAATAATTTTTTTTGTCTTTGTTAGAAAATCTGTCGAATTTCACATGGCTTTTGCACGCACGCTATTTCTTTTTCGTTACATCACTTTTGCATATAGTCTGATATTGAGATTACTAAAATGACATACGAAATACCAATAGATGTTTAAAGGACATGATAGAAACCTAAAGTAAAATGTTAAGATGTCTTTCAAACGCTTAATGAGTACTCAATACTTAAACACTGTGTACCTTCACCAGGAATCATTCATTACTTCCAAAGGTTTATCGTTAGCGCTCCATAAGAGCATATAGAGCATATATTTGCAATTTAGATGCTTTATTACGAGAATTAATCATTCAAAGTGAATTTTCTTTTTATAGATAGAGATCGGTACAAGTTCTATAAGTCATATACGAGATAGTAAGATTAACACAAATCCTGAAACTGTGTATAGTGACCAAAGTGTCCTCGAGATACTTGTAGTATAGATTCAAGATTGTTAGTTCTTGTTTGACTTATAAAACACGTGTAATATTTATATCTATTAATTTATTAGTAGACTTAAGTTGACCGTTCGTAGTCAATATACATATGTGGATATAAAAAGAAGCAGTAGGAATATCTGTAGTATTAGCTATCTTAAGAGACGGATTGAGCACTCAACATTGAGAAGAAACAAAAATTATCGCAATGCGTTGCAATAGGAGCGCGTTATATCTATTTCGCTAACTATTATCGCTAACAACATCCTAATAACTTCCGTTTATTCTTCCACAGCGTAGATTCATCCACAATTGGACAGAACTTTTTCCATAATTAGATACTATTTAAGATAGTCGATAAACATTTTGTCAACGCGATTGTAGAAGTAATATGTCATTAGCAGTATTCGTTAGATACATTTATTCGGCACAACACTTATCCGTTTATTAGTTTTCTAGTACTTAGATACCAGAGAATAGTTTTAGAAGATACTTCTATGGGGTTAAATTATATCCGCACCATCCTCGCGTGCTAGTTTTAGTGAGAAACTGATTTCAAGCGTTTTTTTTTTAACCAATCGCGCACAGCACCAAATTATTTAAGTATATGCATCACATGTTTTCACAAAATATTTTTATTTTTTCGTACGTGCAAACAAACGATGCGTTTACCATTCATCATCTAAAATTAAGCATTTTGTATTCGTTTTTAGTTGATGAATGTCGATTTTTCTGTTGTCTTGTACGGCTAGTATTAATACGACTCTTACCATTATTATTATTATCAACCTTACTATTATTAATATTTTTATTAACATAAATTACGTTGTATAATGTTTGTAAATAATCGTTAATATAGGACAGACACTTGAAGGCGTTAAGCAAACTGGCACAAAGAGGAGGAACAACAACGTTCACTCACATATAATACCAAAGTTTAATGTAGTAAAATTCACAGTTTTTCTTTTTTTTATTTCCCTCGTTTTCCTTATTTTCCCGTTTTCCATATTATTTTTAGAGATTGAAAGGAAACTACAAATTTTGTTTCGTCAAATATTTTTATCGGGGAAAAAATAGAACTATCGTTTTCATTTTGATAAAACATCACATTTATCACTGCCTCTGCGATGTCGCCTCGAATTACTCTTTTGAGAATACGTAAAATTTACTGCTTATATAACATGATTGATTGTACTAACAACACTTTATATACTACTGAAAGGAACGTTTGAGAGAAAGAAAAAAGAAAGAGAGACTATTGTCACTGTAATACCGATAATTTAACTATTGGTTTCTTTCTTGAATGAAAATAAAAATACTAAAATAAGAAAAATGAAAAATATATAATTGAAGATACTAAAGTTATACTATTTCGAATGAATTTATGTTATAATAAAATAGTATTTTCTCTTATAGCACTAGAAGACTGGATAGGAATAATATATTCTGAATCTGCTGTTTTCATGCTTTCACATTATCTATAAATTAATTGAAACGGCAACTAATACTCATATAGCACTATTTAAATAAGCTTTTGTATATGTCATTGTACAAAGATTCAAAGGCTTGTGGACATTTTTCAGTAACGAGATATATTATTCTAGAAAAGAAAAGATATAGGAATTATATATCATATATGAATACGTTAAAATTATTCCGGAAAGAGGAAAAATATATTAGTTCTAAATACATTAAATTGAAAATAATGTATAAAATTAAATCTCTCGTTTAAATTCTAAAATATCAT
>Ga0157364_1005634_pt1 | contig 12786 bp, 7 predicted proteins | sample AttsexASBM2_FD_111476 | JGI IMG/M metagenome (GOLD analysis project Ga0157364, IMG submission 111476) | Fungus gardens microbial communities from leaf cutter ant in Ribeirão Preto, State of São Paulo, Brazil - Atta sexdens ASBM2 | ecosystem: Host-associated > Fungi > Mycelium > Unclassified ... | reverse complement strand
GATAAAAACACTGATATACCGTCCGGTGTGCCGGACGTTCGAAAGGCCTGCGCGTATGGTGCAACGATAAAAAGCATCGATATATTCTGGCAACGTTTGAAAGGCCTTTTGGTAACGCGCATATGCTCTCTCTTTCTCTTTCGCGTACGCACACGCATGTTGCGCCTCTCGCGGGAAACCGCGGATCATTACGCGCGATCGTAACGCGGCAACACGGAGGCAGCTCCGTGATATTTGTACGGGAAAATGCACCGCGACACCGATGATCCGTCATAAATAAACTTGCCACTCGGTGCAAACGCAATTCGTCGATGCATGTCTTAAATTGTCGACTTATCGCTTACCTATACTATCGTTCTCCTTCACGTTGCTCACCTGCGAGCTCGTTGAACATCGCATTCGTTTCCGAGCGAACATTATCCGCGTAAGATCCAGCTGAGATAGGATTCTATTTCATACGCCAGAGATCATATTTTCTTTCGCGAAAAGTAAGATATAAACATTCTGTCTCATCATTTACAAAGTGAAAAAAGACAAAATTATTTTCGCAATTTCGCAATTTCCAACTTTCTTGATACATGATCACTTTCACAAAATTATTCGTATCGGTAGAAATGTAAGCGGAGCGACTAAGCTATGCATTAATGGAGAATTCATATCAATATGTACTCTTGTTTTATATTTTTTTGACGTTGAAATTGGATTTTCTGACACGATTTCTGCGTGCGTTTAATGTTTTTCCCTATGTTTTATCCACTGCATCGGTCGTAACACATATCAAGGTTGTTCCGAACGCGGAACAACCGCGAGTTAAGTCCGTTCAGACACCGTAACGTGCGCGTGTAACGCTTTAAGCCTCGTGTCACGTATTCTGGTTGAGAGACAGATTATAATATCAAAGGTAAACCGCGGCCAGACAGTCGGTATCATGCGAGAGTCGGCAACGATGAGAGAACGACAAGGACGAGTACAGGTGGAAAGAATATTTTTAATATATTTTACGGAAGCTTCCTGTAATAAATTAATCAAATTCGAGACACCTAACTGAAGCGATTAGAAAAAGCGTATATTCAGAAATTTAAAAGAATTAATTTGATGTATTCATTTCTTAAAAAAATACTCTATGATTCAAATTATTAGTTATTTTTCCAAAAAGAATTATAATTTATTTTTTTTATATTTAGAAAGTATGTTATAGAGAGTTTATACAAAGTTTACACAGAGAGTTTTATATATAACTATCATATTGTATGTATAAACTTTATTCACAGTAATAAACTTTATTCTGACCCTTGATATCTGATTTCAGAATCCATTCACTCATTATTAAAGTTGAAATATCTAAGACTCTCTCTGAGACAGAAGAACATCCAATAATCCGATAATCCAAAGCGTTTCTACATAAGAACAAACCGCATCCGTGTTACGCGTTGGATCAAAATATCAAAAATAAATAAAAAATAAATCTGTGAGAGGAAGACGGGGCTAATTGCGCGCGAACAAGGGCAGCAACGGTCTCGCGATGCAACGAGGGTTTGACGTCGATGCGAGTGCAAAGAGGTAGAAATCGCGGGGTAGACAGGAAGGGAAAAAAATGAAAGAGAAACGAAAGAGAGTGACGAGCTAGAGGGAATCGATCGGTCATTACCATAATTTGTATATGAGTACCACCTGGAACGGTGGCAGTACCCCATGGTCAACGCTCACAAACCTTCTTGGGACTCTTTTTCTCTTTTGATCTCTGCCCCTCGCTGTCCCTCTTCTTTGAAGCGCGCAAGCTGCTTGCGCACGCTAAAATCATCTTCGTGCATTAGGAGTCCCATTAGGAGTCTCGGAAGGGAAAAACGCGAAAGTGCCGGCGATTCCTCGACATCGATTGTTCGCGATCGCATGCAAAGTTGCGGATTCCTGTCGTTTCAGCCGTGATAAATCGAACACATTTTCGCGAATACTGATAAATTAGGTGCTAAGCGCGACTAAATATTAATCATTCCGATAATTATCTTTCAGTTTGGATTATTATCTTAGGCATAATCGTAATTATCCCGGATTACACGGGAGTGTATCTCCGCCTAACGTCTCCCGAGCGCATCGAAAAGCGCGCGCTCGTAACAGTTTATTACCGCTAATAACCAGTGTTACAACGTTTTCAGAAAAGAAACGCGGGCGAAGTAGTAAGTGATACTTTTAACCGGATTTACCGCGTGCTTACGGATATATAAAGTATGAAAGAATTATTATTCTCAGGCGTGCGCGAGCGTAGAGTAACGTGTGCGTACTCGCGCTAATAATGTACAGCCCATTAAAATACCCGGCTTCATTGCATTTAAGATGATGTTCAAATTACTATGATATCAACCATTACGTTTATGCCTCTCAGCAGCGCGCGCGGCAAACCGTTATTATTAAGACATCGGTAGGCCCGATAACTGAAGCAATTTTCACTCCGACCGGGAGAGCTTAAGCGTGATCAAAAGAAGTAAGTCGCAATTCTTTCCAAAACAGCTAGAATTTACTTAAATTGCCATCGTGGCCTTCGAGACAAGCATTCGTTCTGTATATAATTCGCCGTGTATCGGTCACGCGCCATAAATCGAAAATCTCAGAAAGATCAAGGTTTCTCTTATCTCAGACGATGTCTGGGAGAGAATTCTACGATTTTTACGACCGACGGCGAACTTCGTCCTTTTCTTTTTCCATATCTCGTCGTTATATCTTGAGAACGGTCCAGCACCCAAAGGAATGCGTGGATTAAGAATACTCGAATTAGAGAGACTTGCGTTTATTTTTATTTTTTGAAATAAAATTTACATAAAATATTTTTTAGATTGTAAAAATAAAGAATTATGCATTAAGAAATGAATAAAAAGTAGATTGTACTGATGAATTAAATAATTGAAAAATGTAAAGTTTCTTTTAGCTTATAAAATATAAAATACAACAAAGTCATTTGAGTATCAAGATTAAAATCTCTTTTTTCAAATAAGTCTTTTTTTTTTGTTTAATCTCTTTTTCGATCAAACCGGCAACTTTAAAGAATTGGAGATCCCGAAGGACCATATTAATTGAAAGAGAACATGTTACTAAGAGTTAAATTGCTCGTTGTTGCATTTGCCGTCGCCGCGACAGCTATACACCTGTGCCGTCCTCAATGCCGAAATCGTGAAACCCCATCCTCCTCTGGCTCTCTTCTTGCCAGCACACTGCGGTGCAACGTTGGCTCTCACCGCGGTAAACCGAGACCTCGCTGCGATCGTATATCAATTGCTATAGCCGCATACGTACGCTGTACGAATAAATATAATTATAAGTAAGAGCAAGGCTGGACCACGCCCTGTCTCCGCTCTACTCTCTTTTTCTCTTCCCTTACCCTCTCTCCGCAAGGCAAGGCACGCACTCCTCCTCGATTTTCTCTCTTTCTCTCTCTCTCTCTCTCTCTCTCTCTCTCTCTTTCTTTCGCTCGCTCTTTTGGTCGGTTATACGGTTATCTCCACACGATAGATAGGCTTAGTTCAGGTTAGGTATACTTCCATTTCTCTTTTGCGCCGTTAGTACACGCGTCGCGAGCACGCATACACGCGTGTCACGTTGCGTGTATACAGCGAGATATCTGGAGGCGGATCGAGCGAGTTCCTCGGAAGGACGTCGCGAGATCGATAGCGGTTCGTCGACGATGACGGAGGAAGAGGAAGGGATGGAGAGAAAGGCGGGAGATTTCTTAAAAATATATTGAATACGCGCGAATATCCGCGAAGTTAACCGGACCTTTCTCTTTTCGAATTAATTGATATATAAGATCTATGGAAATTTTTAACATATTCCTTCATTTCTTTTCTAATACTTTCTAATGAAAATTCAGTCAAAAAGAAATTATAGATTTGTTATTTCAAATTCAAATGTAGAAGAGTGGTTTTCGGTCATTTAAAAGAGGAGCGTAGAAAACAAGATTTAGATATACGACAGACATTTCGAGGACGTATATGGAGAGTTTGCCGAGTTACACTTGGGTTAAAACTCTGGGCTACATCATAACTCATGTAACGCATTTGTCTTCTGTATGCATTAATAGTTCATCTGTCGTCATCTGACGTCTTTGTTCACGCACGCCTATTTATGATTGATAGCATTTGTTTTTAATAGAGCGGTCAGAAATATTTCTATAGCGCGTTGCAGAATAAATATGTGTATAAGGAAAAACTTGATGTAATGACTTTCTAATGCATCACGGAGATCTAAGCAGAACATATTTTGGGGTCAAATGTCATGAACGAACACGCGTTCACTCTGACGAACTATATCTTTCATCGAGAAGCGCTTTGCTTTTGTCTGCATTAGCCATGCGATAGTTAGTTATGTATACCTCTATTATCTAAATGAATAGCTGTCATATGCACTTTATTGGACTTGCAACATTATGATGCAATTTGAACGGCTTGACCCCGGGTTGTGACTTTCTAATGTGCGAACTGTGTTGCATTAGGAGTAGATTGATTCATTCAATTGAACCTTTCTCTGTCCTGAATCTTCCTTTCCTTGTAAGGTGCTTACGCACTGTAGAGGTAGAAAAATAAGAACATTACATTATGTTACATATTTAAAATCATCGTTTTAACATTGATAATAAGATATCGATATTAAATATGTTCCACTTTGGCGTTCATAATACTTGCGAGTATCATTTGTCTTAATTGTTTTATCATTGATAAACAAGAATGAAATGATTCCAGGTACGAGCGCCAAGTGAAACGCAATCTTGTTTCATTATTTCAAACATTTGTATACTATCTATTATATAGATTACTACTATCTATTATATAGATTTATTTTCAGAGGAATTATTGGTCGAATCTAAAATGTTTTCAAGTACTTTCAAAGATATTTTCGTTTAGTGTATAATATATAATAAAAAATTGTTGACGGCAATAGAATCGCATATTATATGAACTCAATACACTGTAAGAAGTAACTTTCATTCTTGTCTCCATGTTTTAAACACTTAAAAATGTATTTTGTTTATTGAAAAAGTTTAAAACTAAAACATCTTTAAGTGTTTAAAAAAATGGATACAAAAATAAAACATTTTAATATCATAAAATTAAACACTTCTTTTTTCACTGTAATCGTGCATTTCAAATGGTCTAATTGATAAAAAAGTTTGTCATAAGCATTATAATTAATTCTGGATGCAATAGGTAAAAATGCAAGGCTGTCCTTCCAAAATATCCACTTGATTCAGCGTATCCACTGAAGCAATCTGAGAGAAAAAATGACACCTTTCTAAATTCTTTAGAGTGAAATCTCTAAAGAATGAAAATTGAGTCAGTCTTGAAAAAAAGTGAGATTTTATTTTTCAGAGTGAGAATTATTCTAAAAATTTTAGAGAGATTATATTATTACCTTTAAAACTTCAGACCTTAGATGCAATCACATTTTAGGGAGGGTGATAAAATCACAGAGGCAATTAGCGAATTCGTTCTCGCACATTAAGATAAAAGAAAGCGTCCAAGGATGTCGCTACATCTTCAAAATTGCTTTATAAATGAAGGGCGAAAGCGCTTTGACATTCGCAAACATTTGCACTCGCATCTTCGTTGACGAGAAGGTCCTACCGGTGCTTCGTCAAAATGCCGAACGTGACTTTGAATAACACTAAAGATAAAACTGGCTGATGCGTCGTGGTTTATCGCGACATAATTGCCAGGGTACATTTTATTGTCACTGATACTGATCGTGTCATTCTCAAACTAAGTCGCGGTGCAGATGCTATGGAATTTATTAAATTACATTTGAGCGCGTCAGTTTCCTTATGAAAATCTAAGATCTCTGGTTATCTCCGAAAATATTGAAAGAAAGAACGGCGCGAGAGTGAGACGCATGGAATCTTCTGTGAAATGCATTCTCGTTAACGAATTCTATTATATGCTTACAGTTATGCGGGTTCGAGAAATAATGCGACACATGCGTAGATAATGCTTATCGTGAAGTAATTGCAAAGTCAACTCGCCGCTGAATCGTTAAGACTGCGACAAAGTAACTCTAAAGCTGCTTTATAAAATAGTGCTTTATAAAATAGTCTCGTGTTGTTTCATCGTACAACTTAAATACAAACAAAAATGCACGATGAATTCTTTTTCTTCATATCTCGATTCTTGATATCAGTGTTATCTTTTTTAAGCGTCATTTTTAAAGGGCTATTTTTAGATGTAGATAAATTTTTCAGATGTCATATTTCGTTTGTATAAAATATAAAATATAATTTATATTTTTGACTATATGAGGTGACAGAGAAGCAAAAAAATTCACAGGTGGGCCGCAGATTATGTATCACTGCTTAGGATGATCATTTGCGTGAGAATTTTTCATATTGAAGTAGAAATCACGTATCGCTTTGAATAAATTTGCATTTATAAATTAACGTAGGAATGATTTGGTCGGAGGTCGATTGGTCGGTTATGAAACTTATATCAAAATTAATTAATTTTGAGAAAGGATTAATTATGCGATAACAACTTTGTGAAGATTTATCTATACTAAACAGCAAAATTTATTTTGGCGTGGATTCTGATTATCAAATGTAGGAACTAAAATCTAACTATCAAGCTTTATGGACATATATAATGGACAGATAAATTTTTTGTTTTGTGCGCGACGAACCTCGGTTCGGCATGTTTGTATTGACTTGATTAATAAGCATTTGTACACGAAAATTCCACGAAGTTATTAAGCGTTAGAAGTTGGAAGATTGAAGTATCGATTAGACGCGTGTGATCTCATAGCGAAATGAATATTTCGAGTCGTTTTAAGGAGCGAGCTCTGACACGACCGCATGTTATCGGGTCGTAATCACGAAGCTGTTTTTAATATTTTAACGATGATAGAGCCTGCGATCGTTAGACTATCCGACGAGTTCAACGGCGATCAGCGAGATGAGATCTGACAAACGTCATTGCACGTCGATCGCGACAACTTGATTATGTAGCAACTCGACTCGACTGCGCGAGATAAAAAAAGAAATCGATCAGCGATAGAGAGAGAGAGAGAGAGAGAGAGAGAGAGAGAGAGAGAAAGAGAGAATCGCGATTTCGTGATTAATTCCGAGTCTCTGTTATCGGGCTGCTTATGGAGGAAACGTAGCAGCTGAGTTGGATCGTAAAGTGGAGATCCATGGTAGCCGTTAAACACGCACTTGAATTCGTAATCTTTCGTGACTCGCGATCGTTACTGAACATGGAAGTTAGATTGATCTGAATATGTTCCCGCATGTTTGCGAACGATAATCGGAATCTCATTTCAGTTGAGATAATCTACAAATAAATGAGCATTTCATAGTTTATTGATTACTAAGTAGATTTACACAATTAATAAAATTTTAGAGCCCGTGTACGAAATGGAAATGATAATTAGAGAGCAATGTTTCTGTTAATACAGAGTGCCTGTATAATAAATATAAAAAGTAGAATAAGATAAATTTATAAGTGTAATAGAGAGGAACTGAAAATAGTTGTAGAAATAGCTTATGCTAAGTTTCTATCAACTTAGCAAAACTATTGACTTTGAATATAAACATCGTTCAAGGTTTAATCGATTGAGTATTTCGATTTCAGCTTCGAGATCGAAGTAGGATTTCAGTCTCGCAACTTGTTTATAGCACATAATATACGATAATTGTCCGAGATAAAATCATCAATATATAATTACATACTATTACGTTCTTGTTACACGTATGTGCATCTTTCGAGTTATCAACCGTCTCTACCTAACTCTTTGCATCCTGTATACTTTGCAAGTATACTTCCGTTCACTTATAATTATAATAAGTGTTCAAATCTGTTTTCTAAGCTATCACATACTTCATTGTATGAGACATTTAAATGAAAATAATTACAATCACTGAGTTTTCTTTAAAGAATATATGATTATTAAAAAATTATCTTATGACATGAAAATTCTATTTTTCATCAATGAGGAGGATTCTTTCATATTATTGTACTTTTTCACATTTTTAAAAGGTAATTTTACAAAGGCACAGCTGTGTAAGAATTGTAGCATTTTGTCGTTAATACATTTTATTTGAACGGTTACAAAATTAGAAAAATATTTTTGATAAAAAAATCACAGTATTAATTTATTTTTTCTACAAACATATAACGTCATTATCCAACATTTCGACATTCGATGTATCATCTTATTTCCCAAAAAGAAGAACAACGGTCGGCGCGCGCGCGTAGGAGAGACTTGCAGGAGATTTATGAAAAGTAGCGAGTGAAAAACGCGAAGTCGTATTCACACGTGCGAATCGTATAATTATGCACGATGTTGTTATCATGCAGTTGCGGGATAACGAGCAAATGCCCGGAAGGTGAGAGCGATAAAAACTACCCCTGCATTCCCACTGTCATCCACTCGCGAGCATGCAAAGTCGCAATCGTTGCGCGCGAGTGCAACCGTTGTAAATCAAAGACATTTCTCTTCGTGTGACTGCGAGAAAAACAGCTGCTCGCGCTTACAAGAACGACGAGAGCAACGAGGGTGACGACGACGATGACGACGATGACGACGACGACGACGACGACGACGACGACGACGTCTCTGAGGGCGTGAGCCGATATGCACGCGCACGCATATACGCGTATGTGTACACCGTTCCGCGCGAACAATACGCGAGATAGCACAAGGCTCGCTAATTCCGGCCGATTGTGCTCTCTTCGTGGCTGTCGTTCAAGCGGCGGCTAAAAAAGCAACCTGACCGTAGATCCGACCGTGGACAGCTGCCTCCTCTCTCCAACTCCAGTCTACCTTGCCTGCCTACTTTGCTAGCGTTGAATTCTTCCATTGAGTGTAGCACTCATCGACTGAGAATGAAGCGAAAATGAAATGTGTCTGAAGGAATGCTTTTTGTGTATGTGTATGTGTATGTGCATGTGCGTGCGTGCGTGCGTGCGTGCGTGCGTGCGTGTGTGTGTGTGTGTGTGTGTGTGTGTGTGTGTGTGTGAGACTGACGTAGAACCCACCTTCTGTATATCACTACCGGCGGCAGCTTAGCCGCAGTAATGAAAAGATTCCGATAGTCCTCTTTCGCTGAAAGTTTTATTGGAATCAGATTCACGTACGACGTAACTTGCACCGTCAAATTATGCTAAATTCTACTACCTGATTAATGATAATTCACTATTAATCATAATTCATTATTAATTCGTGATAAAAGGGAAGTTTCTCGATGATATATCCATTTATTAAATCCTATCGATTGCTTCTTTTAATCGCTCGTTTATCTGAGTTTCTGAATTGATTTGCAGGTCGCTAGTATATTTTTCTTTAGAAAATATACAATATTTCGTAGCTATTTTCTCATATTTGAATACCAAATTAAATTTTATCATTATAATCATTACCTATCGTATCACGTTTTACGTAACGTACGTTTTGCATAATATTGTTTTATGATCAATTGCTTTTAAGTAATAATAATCCACTTTCGCGGAATAATAAACGTGCAATTTTGCTCGATCTTTCGGACAAGAGACATCGTATTGCTCTAACGAACTTTCGTGACAACCTGGGAGAACTCTGTTTGTTCGACATCCGGGAAGCAATTCGTAGATAGAAGACCAACAAAGAATTCCACGGGGCAGGGGATAAAGAAACACACCCATGAACCCCCTTTTCCCCCGGATACGAGCGTGCCGGTATATCACGTGCACGCAGGAGCACCCATGCGCGAATAATCCGTGAGCGACACACGCAAATTGCGCACGCATAAGCCCACACGGAGCTTTCTCCAGTCTGACGGCAGTCAACGTGGAGAACCAGCAGAGAACTGGGTATCCGGTGTCCGCTGAATCCTCTTTTCTCCTGTCGGGAGTTTCGAAACGGGGATTGAAACCGTATATAATTTCGGTAGATGCAATTCTCGATGGATACAGATACGAAGAAATTTTATTTTACACGCTTCTGTTATTTATGTCTGAAATAAATTGAAATAATTTTTTATATAATTTAGAAATTGAAGACAAATATTATGCAATTATTATAATACTAAAACAGACGAGTATATTCTGCTAGCTGAATAATTTTCTGTTACGTGAAAAAAAAAAAAAGATAAAATATTCTGATTTACAAGTTACGAGAAACTGTCATTAATATTAATTAGTATCCGTAAAAATTTAAAGTATGGAAAAATATAGATGTCTAAAGTTATCTATAGTCATTAAAATGACAGGTTCCGATTATTTGTTCGCAATCTTAAAGAAAGAAATAAACATATGAATAAATATATCATAATTCTGAATTTTGATGAAACGGTGATACTTTTTATTCATTGACAAAATAACTGTTTCAGTCTGCAGATACGATTCTCGAGATTTTTCTCGATTTGATGAAGATAGATCCGCGTGATACTAGCACGCTCATACGCGAGTATGTACATATACGATATGGATTAGCTACTCTAAAAATCGTTCGAGTATGGTACGCTGGATCAGGTCATAGACCGAGCGCGTCAGCGAAAGAGGTCTGGTTACACTCGTGGATCAATACGGAGAGGAGAAGAAAAATGTGAAGACTTTAGGTCGAAGGAGCGATGGATGACGGGAAAACACACACGGTTGTTCTCCGAGTATCCGCGGAGCCGCGTGTAAACATGCCGCTCACGCGTGTGCGTGCACACGTCACCGCGCGTCTCCTACTCGCGGTCGATTCTCTCCGTCTGACCTGCGCCGTCTGTTTCTCCTCGCTCACTCGCTCACTCTGTCCGTCTCTCCTTCGTTTTCGCTCCTTCCCGCTCCTAGGCACGGACGCCGAAGTGCTCGACGTTCGAGACTGCCTCTCGCGACCCGCGGTAAGCAAAGCAAACGACCTTCCGTGGAATCTGGACAACCTGTCTGCCCGCCTGCAGCCGCCGAGACCAGGCCTGCACTTGTTCTGCACACGAGTCTGTCTCTCTCTCTCTCTCTCTCTCTCTCTCTCTCTCTCTCTCTCATTTCTTGTTTGTCCGTATGTCTCCGTCGCTCTGCCATCCTTCTCGTTTCTTCGAGGTGCTAACCGCATCGAGGGTGTTTTAACCGCGTCGAGAGCGACCCTTAGGCGATCATTAACCTCACGAAGATCGGGTTAAGATAATCACTTATATACGCTGAGAATCGCGCCGCTGCTACCCCACCGGTTCGAACTATATCTCAGATTCCAATGAATGAAACACCGTACCTTTCTTATCTCGCTGTTATCCCTAGTCTTATGTCATAAACCAGTTATCATCTGCATGACTCTCGATACTTTTACTTTAACCTGATTTCATCTTTAATTTCTTTGATCTTTTTTTTAAAGAAAACATGATTTAGGATGTCATGATTTTGAAGAATCCATTGATGAAGGCAACGAAGCGTGAGAGAAGTTAACATCGTATAGTAGATATAATCGTATAGTAGATATAATATATAATAAATAAATGTGCAGTAAAATTGGATTCAACAATGCACACTAATATTTATAATTGCGATATAAATCGCAGTTATTTTGTATTTTGTATATCAATGATGCCCATTTTTTTTAACTATGATCATATATTGTATCTCTCTCGTAATTTGATCATTCTGAAAGGGAAAAAACAAGAGAAATTAAATTTGTTTTTACGATAAAGATGTGTGAGATTTGTCCTGAAAAAAATTAACGATCTGCGATTAACATGACTTGTCAAAATTTGAGACCGAAATTTCTCAGTCAGTCATGGCGGCACATCACGTTTATTTTAAGGCCACCGATGAATCACTTGCGCATTTCCGAATTCGAATGACAAACGTTTTACCGTCTCGAACAAAAACGGTCTTTGTATCTGCTTTTTCTCTTCTCTCCATTTCATTTTGTTCACGACGCGCGTTTGTTTTCGTCATCTCCATTCGGTATTCGCGCACACACTCGAAATTCTCACATTATATTTGCGAGTTGACGCATCACTTTGTAAGGTATCCTTACAATTAATGTGCATGCAGGAACAAGAGAAGTGTTTTAGAGAAGTTTCGACGATTACATTTTTCATTAATATAGATTCAATCTTGCTTGAGTGGTTTCATGTTTCAGAATTCACCGGCATAAATTTGCGATAATCTTATCGAATCTTAGGTAAATAATTCCTTATTTACATTCTCCTCACGACATCACTTAAGTTAAGTCGATTATCCATCTCTCCGTATCTCTCTGACATTTTTCTCATCTGCATTTCCGTCTCTGATCGCTGTAATCGCGAGTACATTAATTGAACGAGATGCCATAAGTTTTCCTTAATCGCGGGTTTTCCTCTTTATGAGAAATGCGACCGGTGCATTTGAATATCGAGCGGAGCGCCGGAGTGCGTTGGTCGAATCGCTGTTTGCTCACAAATGTGATTTTATTAATTACGATCGTCAGTTATGAAATACATGCAACCGCGCCAATTTCTCGTTCATTAACCATCTCTATAATTGCGCCGGTAAGTACATGGTGGCCGTAAAGTATTCCCGGCGACGCGCCACGACGAACGCCGATAATTATTGCGGCCGATGGATATCGATTGCTGGGACATCGATGATATATTGCAGCGTGTGAAATGGTTACCGCGAAATTGTGGTAAATCGAGGGTAACGCGCTTCGGTTCGTTAACGAGCTTATCTCAAATCGGTCGATTATCGGTTGGTGCTCTCATTAACAAACTATGTCTCTCTTTTTTTCTGTTTTTTTTTTTTTTTTTTTTTTTTTTTTTTTTTTTTTTTTTTTTTTTTTTTTTTTTTTTTTTTTTTTTTTTTTTTTTTTTGTTTT
>Ga0157364_1005633_pt1 | contig 12787 bp, 5 predicted proteins | sample AttsexASBM2_FD_111476 | JGI IMG/M metagenome (GOLD analysis project Ga0157364, IMG submission 111476) | Fungus gardens microbial communities from leaf cutter ant in Ribeirão Preto, State of São Paulo, Brazil - Atta sexdens ASBM2 | ecosystem: Host-associated > Fungi > Mycelium > Unclassified ... | reverse complement strand
GCAGGGAGCACCGCTTGATTGCCAACTGTTGTTGCAACGACGATTATCGCGCCCTCCTGAAGAGCTTAGCGCAGAAATAAAGCCATTGCACATCGTGTATATTTATCATTTTTTTATCATTTGTAGCAAAATAAATAATAAATCTTAATTAAAAATAAATAATAAATCTTAAGTTTATCATTGGCGATGATTTATATGCATATGTGAGTGAAAATAAAGTGCATCTGATAAAAAAAATGACTCATAAATGATTATTTAAAATAAATTGGTCATCAGTAAGCTAAAAATACTTCTTATAAGTAAGCTTCCATATAAATTTTGGAATTATTTAGTTTTACCAAATTTAGCATAAAACATTGATTTCTAATGCACAGTGAACTTAATAAACAAATAAAATATATAATTGACGCATAATGTCAAAAAAATTAATCAAGTTAAAAAAATTTTTAAATTAATAAAAAGTAATTATATATTAATATAATTATGTATATCTATAAAAATGTATATCTATATTTCTCATTGTAGTGGTTTTTATAATTTTTTTTACTAATTATTTCTATTATAATTATAAATTACATATATTAACTCTTAATACATACCATTGGGTTATTCATATCCTTTCTTTTCGCGCATTTCTTTTTTTTTTTAAATAATTAATAGGGTATATTTTAAGTGGGATGAATATGCCACATTTAGCGAAATTAAATTTTTAAGTAATTATTTGTTCAATTTAAAATAATTTTACATACTGATCTTTTTCTTCCTTTATCTATTATTTGTATATGATTAGAATCAAATATTTTCATTTTTTATTATTAAAAATAAAGAAATACGGAAATGCTAAAAAATGGGTGATATGTCACCACGCAGGTAATATGCCATATACCAAAAAATGCTAAGTATATTAATTATTTTGTTTTTTTATTGCAAGAACACATTATTAATGACTTTTATGATGAAAATAAACATTTGTGACATAATGTAGGTAATATAAACAATATAAGGATATAAGTAATAACTTCGATAGATTAAGTTATATATACATACGATTAATTTCTAAAGAAAATAAAGTATAAATTTGAAAATATAGGGCTTTAGTCCTACATATTTTCAAATCAGTTTGTGACTGTTAAGAATCTATCCCAGCAAACGAGAATGAATTGAAATGAATTGAAATGGATTCAGATTTATAGAAATATTGATTCACGAATGTTAAAATGAATGCTTTTCAATCCTGAACACTGCTTAATTTAAAATTCTGATGAAAATGCAGTTTTTCAATCTAGTTGATATCTAAAAATAATATCAGCTATTTCTGTGCATGAAATACTGCTAAATTTAGAATTCTGAATAGGAAATGCAATTTTTTAATCCAGTTGAATATAAAAAAAAGTTTTCCTTTTAAAATGAGACCATGAATACTATTCAATTCAAAATTGAATAGAAAATCTGTTTCATTTAAAAATGCATTATGAATGCTATTTTATTTAGAAATATTTAGAATACGAAATTTTTTGTTTTAATTCAATTGAGTTAAAAAAAAGTTGTACTGTAAAAATATATCATGAGATTCGTCTTCATTTAATAGTTAAAAGAAACATAAGAAGAATTAAATATGTACAATAAATGTTACTTATATAACTTACTTATTTTTAATTAATACATTAATTACATTAATTACATTAATTCTTTTTATTTTATATTACACATATATTTTATATTAACACTTTTCCTTTATTGTATAGCGTATATTTTTGTATAAAAGTTTTAAAATAATAACTATAGAATTTCATATAATTACTATTTTAATTTATTTAAACTTTTATATATATAAAAATATTTATATGGAATCCAATTCATTTTTATGAATTTAAACTACGAATTCAGATGGATTGAAAATTTCCAATCCATTTCAATCCATTTTCGTTTGCTGGGTATTTACCTCATAAAAACTGTTGCCAGAAAATTCTTGATACTTATGCAACACGTTAAGCACACGAGTATAAATAATTTTACTAACGCAAACACTGCTCGGTATTATGTTAAACACAACGAGTAGAATAACTGGCGAATAACCTGCAATTACCCTACTAATTGTAAGAGCATCTGGTCAAATACCGGTCTTTTTTCTATTCCTAAACAAAGTTTGGCATTTAGAGAACAAGTTTTGTGCATTACCGATATCAATTCATGCGTATTCTTTAATTGATATAAAAGCTCGAAATATCTACATAAGATGCAAAACGCGCGTCGCAAGTCACAAAATTAGAAATTAACCTCTAATGTACTTTAATTATAATATGGTTGTAGGACACAGAAAGCAGAACGCAGAAAGTTGGGTGAACTTCAACTTTCGCGTCTTGCGTTTTACGTATTGCGGTCTGCGATCTATTACAATTTAAAATACATTTTACTTGCTATCTGCGATCAGCGTTCTGCATCTTATGTAAATCGGACTTATAATTCTGAAGTTCACCTCTGGGTCACAAATGACCTAACGTGTGTACAGGGTGTACATTTTTTGTAATTAAAAAATTTTTATTTTTTTTCTTTATTTCAACTAATTCTTGATTGTATTGCGGAAATATTTCGTGAATTATTAAAATAAGAATTTAACTTTAAAACAACATATTAGCTCTTAATAAACACGATTTTTGGTACCCTTGTTCTAAATGTTGTCAGTAATATTATGTATTATGTTATGTAATATTATAAAGAATATTTTCTTAATAAATTATAAATTTTTTTCAACACAATAGCAATAAAATGCATTGTTTAAAATGTAAATGCAATACATCTTCAATGTAGCCATTCATGCATATTAAAAAAAATATCATTTTCAAGTTATTCGATAATTAAACTTTTTGGACAGCTGATACTTGAACTATTTCTTTTTTATAATTAAGAATATCAATTTTAAGATATTGAACTATATTTTGCCTTTAATTTTGTTTTAAAGTTTTAGATTTTTACATAAAACAGTGCATTTTTCTCATTTCGTTAACTAGATTTAATTATAACAATTTATCTATAATTTGTCATGAATATACATATAATTGCACAAATAGAGAAATTATAATATATAATTTAATTTAATACACACGTTCGGTCATTCGTGTCCTGGATTAATTTTCATCATTTTTACAAATATATATAAATTATTAAACAATTTTTACATACATTTTGACATCTTTAGAGTTTAATAATTTATTTATATTTGTAAAAGTGATGAAAATTAATCCAGAACACGAAAAATCAAATATATATATATATGAAGGGTGCCAAAAACTAAAGTATGTACTAAGAGTTAATAATATACATGCGCAACTATTTTTATGCTTAAAATATCAAGAAGTAAAAAATTAAAGTTACAAGATCTACAATTGTATTTTTATTATAGATAGAATGGTTTTCTCAAGGATCGATTATTTAAGCTCAAGTCTTTAAAAGTAAAAAAATATATAGGCTTGATCTTTCAAATATAGAATCGCTCGAGACGTTCGCATTCGTATAAAAACTAACGCTAATGCAGTTAGACCGTGGTCGAAGATATAATCTCATCACAGAATCTCTGATTCGGAAGCAATTCATATTATCCGATAGAAAGAGGCATGCACGAAATAATAAATTCCCGGGATATCCAGAGATGTAGCGAGAGTTTGTTGCGTCCTTCCGGCAAGGAAATATTAGGTGTAGTAAAAAGAAATCCATTATTTTTCCATTCAATTTCATGCAAAAATAACGGATTTCTTTTTACTACACCTAATATATTGGCGCCCCCCTTTCCCGAGAAAAATCTTTCCTACAATAATTATAACTTTACTGCAGTATGATACAAGATGCAAGATAAATCTTCTAATCTATATATTTAAACATTAATATATTAGAAAGTATAAATATTTTATTATTTTTTAAATTTTTTTTTTTAAGTTACCTGTTTAAAAAATGTTAAAATTTAACTTTTCTCGCTTTGACTACAGCGAATTTATTAATTATGTCATCCAGATTAATTTGTCAGAATTGTCACTTTATGTTCAATTGATAATAAAGCAAAATTGTTTAATATTCCTTGATTCATCGAAGAATGAAGATAATTTTTTTCAATTTAAGCTTGTTAAAACAGTGTTCACAAGATGCCACAGTTACTGATAAAAAATGCTTTACAATCATGAGGAGCTAGAACGACACGTGTATAACCTTGATATTGACTTTCACGATCAATCGATCCATGAGATATAATCAGAGGCATAGTGAGGGGTTGACGAAACTGGCCCATGCCAGGGGCGCACACCCGCTGACATGGATCAGTTTCAACTTCTTACTACGCCTCTGATTATATCTCATGGATCGACTGGTTGCCTTGTGAAGTTCAATATCAAGATTATATATGTATTTGAATTCTGGCTCCTGAATCCACTTAACATCCTCACTTTTCAGGTCGCAAAACGACTACAAATAAATTCGACTGCGTTAATGCGTTCTTAAGACATTCCGCCGCTGCAGCTGCTCGACCTGGACTGGTCTGGACGTTGTCAAATGTCCGTAAATCGATACGGGAAGGAAGTATCTCGTTTCTTCCTATAATATGTTTCAACACTAAATGTGATAGTGACGATGATGACGGATAATTCTATCCGATCCTTTTTTCATGAATATGAATGTAATTAATTCTGATATTTTTATTTGTAGAATACGAATCCATTAACTGAATTTGGTTAAGAATTTTGAGAAAAATGGCAAATAAGAGACAAAAAATTATGATTTTCATCACATTGTAATATCGGCAACAAATATTTTTCTAAATTTTATTAATGCGAAAATATCAATATTAGCTTTAAAATGAATTTTTATTTTGGTTTGGTTTTTCAAGATACAACAATTTGAAAATAGCTTTTTTCCCATGTAATATATGTAAAAAGACTTTTTGTTCATCTTAATATATTATGTAGAAAGTAAAATATGCTTTTATACCTACATAATATAATAGTCGAATTATACTAAATTAAAAAATAAAATTGACAAAAATATAATATAGCAGAAAAATCGTAATCTGTAATGTGATTTAAGATTATAATTTTCCATATTGTATTTTGTGAATTGCTTTGGATTTAGTGTAATGATTAAATACAAATTTTGATAATGGATTTGATAATGATTCAACAAGCAAAATTATTATTTATATTGATCGTAAAAAAAGATTTTGGACAGTATAACCAGTGTAAGATGTACAAGATCTCATTATTAGAATAAATTTTATATTTAAATCTTTTATTATATATAAAGAGACAATTGCATTTAGACATCTACATTTGATATAAATGATATTAATACACGAGTAATTTATTTGTTATTTTAGGTAGTCGGTATTTAGCTTTACATAGATTACACAACTGACACATTGATCGTCATACGCACAATTTTCTTATCTCTTTAAAGATAACAATTTTATTTAATGAGTTGGAGTTATATGATATTTTTTAGTGATCTTATTTAAAAATTATGAGATAATCGTAAATGTTATCGAGTAACAGTGTTTGCATTTTTAGCGATGCTAAATCGGTGATAAATGTCGGATATAAGTATTTATGCCAATAAATAAAGTTATAATAACGTAATAAAACAGAACGAAATGAAGGTCACGCATAATCTCATTGGAGAAGCATTCCACGTCCGGACATCTTTGAAATTTTCAATTTTCATTTTCAATTTTTTTTAAATTTGCTGATATATTCTACAGATAAAAATACGAAATACGAGTTTCGCGAAAAAACATTTTAATGTGAAGTTATTCACAAAAAAATCTAAATTTTTTTTCGCAAAACTTATATCATACTTATATCTATATCTCGTATTTTTATCTGTAGAATATGTCAGCAAATTAAAAAAAAAACTAAAAATAACGATATCTCAAAGCTAATTTGATATAAAATACATCTGGAGTTCTATGTGCAGCATCATTTTCGATGCTATTCTGCTTAAAATTTATGAGTTTCAATTATATTTGAATGAATTTTTTCAAAAGTTCCTCTAATATAGTTGCTTTGTAAATAATTATATTATTATTGAGAACCCTATATTTTTTTTATATATATTATGAATATAGAACTATAAATATAATTATTATTAGTAACATTATACAGCAGTAATAATTTTTATATAATAATTTTATATATATATAAATGGAACTTTTTTAACTAATAAAAATATAATTAAAAATAAAAGTTTAGAAAGATTATAAACCAAAAAACAATGTAAAGGCGTAAAAAGAAGAAAATATAATTAATCATGATCTAAAGCAAATCATAAATAACGTTGTTTCGAGCCTGATCGGGTCATCCTTAAGTTTACATATAAAACAAATTTTAATATAACAAATTAATGTACTGAAATTAAACGGATCACCCAATAAAATAATATAAAAAAACAAAAAATAAATAGCCATCTATAAAATCGCATCCTGTTATCGTGGATCTGATATTACGTCTGCAACAATATAAGTTAGAAGTCAAGATCATAAAAGTCCATATCAGTGTCAAAGTACGCAAAAAATTCACAAGCATCGTAAATTAAAATTCATGTTAAAATCTAATAAAAATAGTGAGAACAAAACATTACAATAACATAATATCTAAAGCAATGAAAATGCAATAAGTACAATGATATTGAGTATGAAACAATGAAAATCTGTCTGTATATTAATATATATAAATTAGAACTTATACTTATACTAATCAGTTACTTTATAATTAAAATGTTATACGTCCACTGATAAAAAAAACTTCCATATTTGTATTAATACAAAATTACTACCAAGAATATTTAATTCGAACATTGGCAAAAGAATATAAAATTTGGAAGCAATATTGCGAAGAAACATCTTATTTGCTTTAGATCACGATAATTATATTTGCTTTCTTTATTTACTGTTTTTTGGTTCATTGCCTTTTTAAACTTTTATTTTTAATTTTTATTATTGAACATGATTATATGATGTATTTTAATTATAATTATTTTCATGTAATTATATATTCATAAATATATTAAACACTTTTCTCTGACAATCAGTGAAGAAATATTATATAAACAAATTAAGCTTATTTATATGTTATCTTTCTTCATATTAAATCTCCAATAATCTATTCTAAATCGTTTGTCATAAAAAATTAAATGTTATACAAATTTTAATATTTAGATATATCTAATTATCGATAAGTTTCGAGCAAGAATAATATGTTTTATTTAGAGATGCTAAAAGGTTGCGAGTTGTCATCGTGATCCAATTAGCAATGAATCACGATAATAACCCATTGCTTTCTCTGAAGAAAATTCCGTAAAAGCCTCAAAAGTTTATGTTTTAGTTAATTAATACGAAGATTATTATATAAATATATTAAGATTATATTTATAAAAAATTATATTTTTAGAAAAATATTTATAAATCCATTCAATCATATCTTGACGATTACTAGCCTTTTATTATTCATTTGTTTGCAAAAACATGCAAGGAATTCTGTAGTGATTTTCATTGAGTCATACTGGTTTTTTTTTTAATAATAAAACTTGATTAGTCATCTTTAATGAGAGTAAAGCCACGTGTCGCTGTTGTTTTTTCATTCGCGAGACATATACAAAGAGAATTTTTTCTCCTAGAATTTACCTTGAAAATATGTTGTTGTGAGTATTTCAAAAAATTTTAAATCTCTCTCATTCATTAATAAAACTTCAATAAAGTATAAAATAAGTTTGATCAATTTTACTAAAGTGTGCATGGTAAAAATGTTCAAAGTATTGTATTTTACTACAACTACCATATTTTCAGGGTAAATTTTAAAAGAAAATTCTCTCCGTGTAGTCGAATGATAAAGTATTTCTATAAATTTGTCTTCATGTATTAAAAAAGAAAGAATGACTGCATTTAACAGAGAAAATTGATCAGTTTTTCTCTCTGCTTTTTTTTTCTCTGCTAAACATAATCAATGTATAAGAGAAGAGAGAAATCATGAATTTAACAACTAATCGAATCAAAAATTAATTTTCGAAAAAAATTTTAAGCTACCATTCTACATTTATATTATATATCACTTACATGTCATCATTATATCAAAACGCGGTCTTTGATTGCAAAGAGCCAAGATAATTGGCGTTATATTAGCCAAGAATTTTTTTCACGCCATATCAGTGCAATAGAACTTTGCAAAAAATTAAATTTTCCAGCAGTAGAATTTTCCAACAGCATCAGTTTTTTTTTCATTCATATAAGATGTGGATTTCCAGACAGAAATGCAGGAATACAGCTACCTGACTATTTACGTAAAAAACCATAGAAAATCTCAAATAAAGAGCTATTACAGATTTCAGTCAGATCATATATTCAATATGATGATCTTTTCGAGAAGAAATTCGAAAAATCTTTATCTGTCTTTAAAAAATATATTTTCTTTAAAAAATATATTTTTAGATAGATCGCTTTATTGTAAGCAGATTAAAATGATATCAGCAATAATAAAAATAGATAGAAAATTATCGAACCAATTAAAAAAAATTGCCGATTTGTTGTTTGTTTGAATATTTTTGAATTCATTGCATGTAATACAGGAATGCGGAAGTTATTCAATAGAAGAAACGTGTAATATGTTAGTGATTAGTTAAAAATAAAATTATTAAATAATAAAAAAAGAAAAAGAGAGATTCAATATATTATATCGAGTCCTACTAAATTCTATATTAAGTTATTTCCATATAAATAATAACTAATGGTAACATTACAACAATATTACAATTTCCTATTTAACAATATAATTATTACATACAACGTATATTACATTTACGTTGTTATATAAAAAATATAATATTAATATAATGTCGCTATTAATTATTTATTAGATTTTTGTTTATTCTTATACAATATTGATAAAAAAACTAAATCACAAAATAAATAAATAATTTAATATAAAACATCTAGCGGGAATATTGTTCAAGAGTGTACAAATTCATATGGCGCTTTAATTAAATACGTATAATAGATCTCTTTATCTTCTATTAAGCTTATTCTATTTATTTCTTATTTCTATTTATTTCTATCTCTATATTCTATTTATTTGTTCGATTCTATTTATATCTGAAATATGAAAAAAGAAAAGGAATTCTCATTATGCAAACTGTAATAATAGGCTAATGCTTTGCACGTGGATGATTTTACAGTAATAAGTCATATATGTCGTAAGTCACATATGTCGTTGCTTAAATACTAGCTTGAGTGATATGATGTAATCTCATATCATATGATAATACGAATATTTATATTCTCGTTTAATCATGTCTATTTATACGTACATATCTATCATGTAGACTATTAAAAATAATAATCGTGTAACTATTTGTTTTGCATATTACTTATTCAATTGCATCAGCCTTCGACACGCAAAATTTATTTCATGTATTAAAAGAATATTTTTCTTACATCTACGCAAAAAAAATGTGAACATTTTTCTGTTATTTTAATCTCAATCCCTATCAAAATTTTGAATAAACAAGCTAACAATTGAAAAACAAGTAAAATACAATCACAAGTGAAGTATGAGGCTCTTAAGTAAATATGTACATGCGTATAGTATATGATGTTAAATAAAAAGTATATAATATATATGTATATATTTATTATAAATAGAATATATATGTTTGGAATTGAATTATGTTCAACCAAAAAATGAAATAATAGCTATATATGTTAGCCATCAAATTGAAATATATTTTATTAATTATTTTATTCCGAGAGAAAAAGAGAGTTTTTACAAAAGAGAATATATTATACAAATATTTCTCTGTCAAATAAAAAAATATATAAATAGAAATATTGTTTTATATTAGAAAATATATTTATTTCAAATAAATATTATATTTCAAAATAAAATATTATATTTCAGTATGTTTTGTACGAATTTTCTTTACGTAATTTCTTGTTTCGTTACAATCTAATACAACTGTAATGAATAGGTAGGAGTCTCAATGTCAATTAAATTAAATTAAATTTCCGAATAATTATTAGATAAAATTTATATTTATAAAAAAAAGAATTAGTAACTATACATATTTGAACGTATTCGAGAAAACTGTTTGCCAGCTTTTCTTGAAGCACATAATGTGAAGAAAAAATTCCATCTAAAATAAAAAACGAGATATTTGACTTTGATTTCACAATTTTCATGATAAAATGAGTGGGCGATCGAACGATGATGACATAATTTCATTATGCATCATTCGTGTTTATCCGGCGTGGGAATTTCTTATGTAAATTGCCACGTGTACCAGACAGGTCTAGGACTATAAGCAGATGTGTGTGGAACGAATGTGGAATAATTTATGCTAATTCGCATTTTTTTCCTTATAGTAAACAGATACGCGTTCGCTTCAGTGTAATCATTGTTTGTGGAGAGTCAGAAAAAAATTGATGTTGAAGAATTTATTGTTGTGTGTAGAAGCGACTGCTTGAGAAGAAAATTTATTTTATTTCTTTCTATAAATATAATTCTATACTCTAAATCATTATTATAGATATTTTTGTAACACTAAATGCTAAATTATCTGCTATATTGTGTGTACACGAAAGCATAGCAAAAAAATGTGTTTACTTACAAGGCATTATCTCGGGCGGATTATCTCAGCGAAATGATGACAACATACTTCTAATTTACGTTGTTATTTCTAATTGTTATTATTGTAATATCAATTAAATTATTTATGTAACTCATATCAAAATTAAAAATTGCGAGTAGAGAATTAAAAATACAAATTTAAAGAGCTAATGTATGCGCAAATAACTGTTCGAGACAAAGTACTTTCTCTTTCTCTTTACCTCTCTTATGCATATAATATGTGTCAGATAAAGATAAGGAATATTAGATACGAGATCATCTAGTATTCGCATGTCAAGGTGACAAACACATACTTCATTTTCTGAATAATAGCTGGTTTTGCAACGTAAATAAACCAAGCAATGACTCTATTTATTTATTAATTACGCACTAGACGTCGAATCTTTATATTAGTCATTACAATTGCAATTCTGAAGGATGATCAATTTTTCATATAAATCTGATTTCTTTTTTCAATAAAAAAGTGTGAAAATTATCATATTTATTAAAAATAAATATCACATTTATTAAATTTATAAAACATAATTTATAAAATTCAATTAACATTCATTTATAAAATTTAATAACATAATTTATAAAATTAAATTTAAATTCATTAATATTGCAATCAAGATTATGTTTAATAATATGTTTAATAAATTAAACGAAAAATATATATTCAGAGGAAGGGGCTGGGATATGTGATAATATTGATTGTTTTAATTAAGCAAAAAAATTTGTATAAACATGTGTCTTATTCCGAATTATGTTAAGATAATTTAAATTTAACACACAATAATTGTTATTGTTACGCTTATTGACTACTGCATTTAAGAACATGACCAAAGCATTGGCGGATAATAAAAAGTTTTCCATACATCGAGAAGATAGGAGTTTCTAAGATGATAGGATTATCTATAAATAAATCCAAAAATAACAAGTTACAGATGGGTTAATAAGCTAAATAAGTTAATAAACTAAATAAGTTCATAAAAAAAGCATAAAAAGACAAGAACAATCTCTCTCTCGAAAAAAAATAATAATATGAAGTTTACTGTAAGGAATGCAATATTTTATACGTAGGTATCAAATCAAAAAACAACTTAATACACAGATAAGGAAACATAGATATAACTTAAAATTGAAATTGGCAAAGCCGTTATTAGTAAGCATATAATTTTGAATTTAACCACGTAATTTGATTGAGATAATTGTAAGATATTTGATGTGGAATCAAATTATTATAAAAAGAGATCCTTTTAGAAATAATCCATAAAATAACTGCAGATAGATATTAAGTTATAATACTAATATAGAATTCTTAAATGATTGTTATTATATTGATTATTTCAATATCCTTGAGATTCGCGGATACTTCTTGAAAATATTAGTTGTTGATTATCTTATCTTTCCAGCTATATTTTTCTCTCGCTATTTATCATTATAAAGCTTCACTTGCCAGAAAGACGTTGTGCAGAAAGGATATATAAATTGATTATATAAATTGATATGGTTACGCTTCAACTCTCGCTGCATTATATTTCAGGTATAAACTTTACTTTATTTTTGAAAGAATATACGACTATTCAACTAAACGCGTGGTATATTATTACATTTACAAGGAACTTGTAAATGAATAAATTACTAATGAAAATTACTAATGATATAAATTTCGTGTTACACATATGTTATACCTACAAAATTGGTACAATAAACAGAAAATCACTTACAGTATATACTTACGGCATGCATGCTAAAAATTTATTCATATTAGAGCTCAAACACTTGGCGCAATACTTTGTAAGAGAAAAATATCGCAGACTCGTTCAAATAATTAGTCTCTTCGTGAAACTAATTATAGATATAATTATTTCATAGATATAATTATTTCATAGTATCATAAATCTGTACAATCGGGTTTGCACACAGTTTCACGTTGTACGTTCACACATTACGTTGAGAGAAAAAATGTATTAAATTTTAATAAAAATTTATGTTTAAATAGTATCAATTACATATTTACTAAATGTAAACATGTATTTATTTACATGTACTTATTTATTTAAGGACCATTAATTTAATTCAATTATTATTATTATTTATTTAACAATATATCTGTTTTGTAAATAAATGTTATACTAGTACTATTTAAATAG
>Ga0157364_1005632_pt1 | contig 12790 bp, 8 predicted proteins | sample AttsexASBM2_FD_111476 | JGI IMG/M metagenome (GOLD analysis project Ga0157364, IMG submission 111476) | Fungus gardens microbial communities from leaf cutter ant in Ribeirão Preto, State of São Paulo, Brazil - Atta sexdens ASBM2 | ecosystem: Host-associated > Fungi > Mycelium > Unclassified ... | reverse complement strand
TTTTTTCAACAATTAAAAAATTAATATTAACGAAAAGGAACTTTATTTATCTGCTTGTTTATTTAAATCCGTATTAATTTAATTTGTCTCAATTTTTATTATAAATTCTTTCGATTAGATGTTATATTATTGCTAAAAAACCAACATATTTTTATATATTTTTGAAAGAAATTAAAGTATTTTTTAATATGTAATTAATTTAATATTATAATAATATTTATAATAATATTTTAATACATTATTATTTAAAAATATAAATAAAATGTCTACATTGCGCGTATACAAATGTATTCATATCCATTCATTTGCTTCTGTATTGAATATTGAAATGTAGTCGATAAGTTAAAATTGAGAAGGACGATATTTCAAGAGTAATATATAGTCTCACATTTTTCATACCTTTAGAAAAAGTTTGTGACACACGTCAATATGAAGACGGCTAACCCTTCAAGACACTTGCTTTTCACAACTCGGAAACAAGCCCTTAAAAAAATTTTTATGGACACGGTTTCTTGCGCGCAGTATTTACAACTGATTATCGCTGTACATGCTTGTAAATCGATAAAAATAATAATGAAAAAATAATAATTGAATAAATAATACGTTATAGGTTTTCTTGTTTTACCGTATCACGGAATATACATTACGTTACGCGATATTTTAACTTTGCTTTTTTAATTCAATGAATATGCCGACTCACTCTTCTGGATAAAACACTCGCGTAATATGAGAACAATATTTTTCGTAGACTGGCCACTGGATTGTATTATAAACCACGCAATTTCTCACTGTAATACATGTTATTTATTTCCCGATAATATAAGAGATTGAGAATATTGTTACAATAAAATATTATGTTAAAATTATATAACAATGAATAGAGAGAAAGAGAAAGTAAGATATATAAAATGCACTTCTTTTTACACGTTCTTTTTTTATCTTTTTATGTTTTATAATTTCTTTTATATACTAGTTGTTTAAGCCGATCAAAATGTCAGTGAGCTTCGGCTATGAGATATCCGAGTTATTTGATGCGAAATTTTGAGAGTAACACTGTTCGATGTATTTTTCAAACATTTTTGTTTAACATTTTTGATTAATCGTGATCGTAAGTTTGCAACATTGAATAAAGATTGTAGTATTTAAATTATTTAAAAGATAATTTGTTGGGCAATTTCAGAATTCATCTTTAATGCAAAACCATTTATGTTGATGCAATCAAATCATATTATAATAAAAATCTTAATTTTATCTCATTAATTTTTATCTTCTTAATTTTTATATTGTAAAGATTGTTGATGAGCAATGTTAATATTGGATCATCCGGAAAGTTCATGCCGACTAAAATTTAAATTTTAGTATACATTTATTAAATTAAAATTTATTAAATTAAAAATTTTCTGCGTTTCAATTTTCCTTCAACATCGGCACGAACTTTTCGGACGACCCAATATAAGTTGTTTACAATAAAATAATCTTTGTGTATTTAAAAAATTTCATAAACGCTGTTTTCTTATAAAAATTATTTTATTTTTAATAATTTATAACAATATATTGTTCGTTACTAGCTGTTAATCTCTTCTAATTAATTTTGTATTAAATGAGCTAGTCATTGTCATTATTATTATTTTAAAGTAAGTTACTTAATTAAAGTTAACGTTAAAAGTTAAGACACTTTTTAATTAATTATCAATGAGCAGAAAGAATGTCAAAGACATTTTGATGAATAGATAATTTTGTTGGCGGCGCTAAATGTATATATAATGAATCGACTCATTCAAGCTGAAATCTAAAAAAAAGGAAAAGTTCGTTTCCTTAATTCGAAGTCGATTCGACCAATTTATCTCTCGTTTTTATTCGAATGCTTCCAACGATAATTACTGAAAATTACCGACCCGATTTTGGCAAGTCATTTTCTTTTGCATGCCAAACTTCCGATCCAACAGTGTCTACGAGGCAATTGATCTCGATTAATCGTTCTTCTTGCCGTAATTATATGCCATCAAGCCCCAAATAACTTCACCCTTTCCGATCATCGTCAACGGTTTCGCGGAGGCGACCACCCGATGGTAATATATTAGAGTGAGAACAATAGCAAAGATCGCTTGGAAAACGTATTAGTTCTCCAAGGCATATAATATATCATCAAGCGGTGACGGTAATCACAATATCCAGTCGCATGCTTTGCGTGAATGGAGTTTTCCGCGAGGCAAGCGAGCTAACATTGTTTTGCAACTTGTATTTACTTAAGTACAACCCTTTCCTACCATCATGGCTTCACCCCCCCCCCAAATTCAGCAACACCGAGAATAATAGAACGCACTTTAATATTAAAATCTCTGATTGATTATTATCAATGCTAAAGACATTTTAATGTAAGCATAACATATGATAAATGACTTTCGATAAATATTTGTCAATGATAAATATTTGTCACATCAGCGGTCGGCAAGTATGATTATATGTCTATAATCATTACGTAAGATATTCCATAATTAACAGAAAGTGAAGACGCGTAAAGTTATTTCTGTCACGTGCTGCTAACGCTAACTTTGATCCAGATATAGAATTCCGCGAATAATTTACACTATCATTTATTCGCTTTGATTTTTCATCGATGTCATTCGTCGGCTATTAAGTCTCGCGAAATATCTGTGTAAACATGACTTCCCTGAAGATATATTTCTCGAAAGGGGATAGAGTTAAAAGTTATTGAGAAAACAGGTAAATTTATCGTTTCGCTGTAACGTCGTGGATAGCGATGTAACCGAGAAAGACGCGAAAGAGATCCGCCAGCAACTGTTGGATACATCCACACATGTATGTGCTCCCCCCCCCCCTCAGTGACTTGACAAGGCTCGAAGCACATTTCAATATTAGTATAGTTCACTAGCTAACTAACAGTTCGTTGAACATGACGTCAGCTGCCATGAATGTGCCTACTCTTTCTCCTTCTCTCCCCTGGTGTAGGATAAATTTTCTGAACGCTTGGCGAGGTACAAAACCGTGAATATCGTTGCGCAAATGTGAATTAAATAATCCCCTCTCATCCCCCTCCCCCTTCCCTCACACAGTAATCACTGCAAATCGAGCGAAACTTCTCAAATGCAGCGGGTTGCACCAACCGCATTCGTTCATCTCTCTTCGGGGACGCAAACAGCGAAGCACGTAATTTAGCGCAAAGTTCGCCACTAGTGTATACGTAGAGGTAATTGACTGTAATCGAACAAATACGAGGAATCAGAAATAACTGTAATTTGCGGAGATCTGATATCGAAGAATAACAAGTGTCAAATTTCTTTTCCGATAAATCGCAAATTGAAAAAAGAAAATAAAAAAGGGAAGACTTTCGATATTTATAATACAAATTGTATAATAATAATTTTTACAGGGAAAATAAAAACTACTCAATGAACATTGCATAATTTCGAAACGTAATCACAATATTAATGATATTATTTATAGTATGTGCACCTCACGTGGAAAGAATATGTATTACATGTTTTTTTATTTATGTAGAAAGTAAAAGTTTTTTTAGATCATAAATTCAATTAGTGTAAATATATGCATCACGTACCATAGAGAAATCAAAGTTTAATTCAATTATATTTTGCTTTTGAATTACTAGCGTTAAACTTTTTTTATGAAAAAAAAAATGAGTTTTATTAGAAATACTTGTTTGAGAAAAACATTTCTTGATATATACATCATGTATATGATGTTGATAGGCATCTCGCTTCTTCGTAAAAAAAATAGCAAGCCGATAGGTTAGACCACCGACGCGAACTGAATGTGTTACTCTACCTTGCCCTTCGATCGTATAAAGGTTAAACGATGCGATGCGAACACATAACGTACCCCGCACGAAGACGTAATCAGACATTTCCGATAGTTATCATCTCTCGAGAAACCTGGAGTTGCATTTTCAATGAAACTAGGGGAAAAAAATATAGCCTTAGGTTACAGGAAAAAATATATATAAAGTTACTTCAACAATTACGAATATAAAAATACTAATCATTTTTCATCATTGTATTGGAAAAGATAAAAGTAAATTGTGTTACATTTAATTTTAAGGTTGCCGGTGTAATATCAAAAGCGGATATAATATGCAATTTATTTACATGTCGCCGCTCTATATACGAAAATAAATGAGTTTCCACGCATATGACAACGGTCGCGATTGATAAAGCGAACTTGTAGCATTTGCCGTCTACTCCGGTTTTGGTTTATTAATCAATAAACGGCCATATAATTCAATTAAAATCTGTCCTATGGTGCGGCAACGAAAACAAGTTATATGACTACACAGTTATTGGATAACGAACCATAACCGCAGTTTTCGGCATGTTTTACAGGCCCACTTTACATCGATCGCGCGTGTGGTCGTGTGAGAAATTCGTTTATCTGCGTGTAGACAACGAGAATAAATTATGCATTATTTCTGCTTTGACATGATAAAATTTTAAATAGATATTGATGTTAAATCTATTCGAAGATTATAAGGGACGCATGATAAATTTGTACAAAGGATAAATTTGAAATATCAATAATCAAACTAGATCGAACGTAATCTAAATCGCATTGAAGAGTTATATATAAATTTTTCATGAGAAATTTATTGTATTATCAACGTTTGTATTATCAAACGCTTTCATTTTACAAGGAATCAAAATCTATAAGTAATCTTATCGCCTCAAAATCGTCGATTCTCATATGTAATTATCTTATTCATTTGCCACATTCCCAAAAGCTCTTATTATCCGCGACGAGAACATTAGCTACTATAATTTTTTATTCTCTTAACAAGCTCGTTTGCATAAATCTGATGAATTTTTCGTATCATCTCTCTGCGCGCAATTTGAACAACGCGAAATATACATCTCGACTACCAAAGCGTTATTTCGGCTTTCGGAAAAAAAGATTAATTTTCGACGCTTAATACCCCTTTTCATTTTGCAGATTTTTCTGTCGTCCAAAAAAAAAACTGCATCGATCTAAACCATGTTATTGTATATCGAGTTTATTTCTAAAATTGCGCTCACAACAATACATAGAAATCATAAATGATCATACGAAAATGATCGTGATGCAATTTATCTATGATAACAAGAAAATATTCTTATTTTTTCAATCTATTTAAAAATTACTTTAAACGGATATTAATATTTAACATGATGACCTTCTAGAATCTCATAAAATACTCGTGACAATCAAAATAAATCTCGACAATTGTAATAATTTTAATATTTGTACCATTTCTCTCTCTCTCTCTCTCTCTCTCTCTCTCACACACACACACACAGACACACACACACACACACACACACACACGCACACGCACACGCACACGCACACGCACGCACGCACACACACACACAATATTGGATGAATTTAATAATTAAAATTTTAACAATAAATAATTTTTAATTTAGAATTATATGAAAAAGTACTAGTATGAAAAAGTATCTGTATAAAATTGATTAACTAAAATTAATAACGGAATGTAAAAAGACAAGAAAGAGAGAAGATAAATATAGCATTTATCGTAATATTAAACAATCTATAAATTATCAAAATCTACATATTAATAACGAATATAAAAATATCTATTATTCGTCATCCAACATATGATACACAATATGTAATGCAAGAAGCATTATAAAATTCTTTCGCTGAAATGTCTTTGACAAAAAGCTCGCTAAAGAATCGTGGCATCAAGCCGAGTTTAGCACAACAGATTAAAAACTGCAGACTGTAAGTTATTTCTTGACAAATAAAAATAAATCGTGCACCGCGCGTGTCTACTCACAGCCTTTCCCAGCTTATCCGTATAAAGCTTCGGACGGGAGTTCTTTTTTTTTAGTACTGCAAATATACTGCTCTTTAATGGAGTGTGAGAACGCTTAGATCCTCACCAGTTCGTTCGTTAAAACGTCTCTCGGTCCTGGTTCCTCCTTCTTTATAAAAGTTAATTACGCCAAAGTAAAACGTCGTGCGCACATTTCTTTTATTTGTCGCAACCGCGGCGATTATATTTTTTCCCGTGGAGACATTCGATCGTGCAGCTGCAGCTGCAGCAGCGGTTGAGTCGCGATGTATTTAGTACGCGCATCTTTACCATTCTTAACCGGCTACGTCTGAATTATACACAAGTGCACACAACTATCGTAAGCGGACGTATTGTATTTGCAGACACGAAACTAATGGACGCGAAAGGAAAGAAACTTGTTCGACATTTATACAATTGTAATTCTGTCAAACATTTATATCGACTTACGGCGGTGGATAAAAGAGAGAAAGTACGAATTATATGGCTTCAGTCGTTTCTAGAAGTTCAGTCGCTCTCTAATTTAAGCAAAGTCTATTGTCGTTCCCCCTGAGAATTAAATTTAATTAGTACACGTCTAGACTGCGTTATGTAGTCTTCGGAGACTTGGACTTAGTTGCTACTTCCTCCAGTTATAAAACTATTGCTTCTCTACCGGGAATCCAATTAGGGCATATCTTTGTAATTAATAATTCTTGTATTTTAACCTACGCACGAAGTTATATTGCTTTAATATTTAATGTATTATTTTTAAAAAATTAATATATCGTATTTCCGCAAAAAAGTAACACGTAACGTAAAAATTGTTGAAAAGAAAATTGTATATTTTAAGATTAAATATGACAATATTAAACATAACTTGGAGCTAATCATAAATTGTTTGTTTCAAGTTCTCTAAAATTATAATGTAGATATTAATTTTGTTATAGTGCAATATTACCCCTAAAAACTTATCTTTATCTGTGTCATTTTTTTTTTAAGTATATGAATTCAACTTGTATCACTTTTTCTGACTTAAAGGCTGATTTGAAACACAATTCGTACATGAAATTCGAAAACTTTTCTTGCAGAGGTGCAGTATACAATCATTATGCTACAAGATATTTGTAATTTTATTATTGTTTATAAGAATACGATGTCTACTATCTTGTGTTACTCGTGTCATAAACAACATCATAAGTAACGCGATTTCTTTCCTTACGCGAAAAATCGGATGGAACATCAGTCGCTCGGATAAAATAACAGCATGAAGTACCGCGATACGCAAAATGGCGTGTACTAGCACGATGTAATATCCTCGTGAATATAGTAACTGGTAGCTTGAGCTTCTATCCACTTCCCTTAAACACGCTTAAACTGGTCGAGCACGTTTACGTAATACATGAATGTAATATTGCGTTACGAATACATGAATTCCTCTACCATAGAGAAAACCACACGAATCTGAAAATTTTGATTACCGTCGAGTTTCGCGATTACACATAATTACAAGTTTAATCAAGCCGCCGTCGCGCCAAAAAAGATTGCGCTCGTAATCTACACGAACGGTTTTATTCATAAATTAATTTTATTCTTGTTGCAAACATTCCAGTTTCTTCTTCATTGCATTTTTAAGAACCAACGGTCGCAGAACAGAATGAATCTCTTAGGATCTCGTATTTCTTATTGAACAGCAATTCAGAGACGCTAACGTTTTAAATTTTTAGTAACTTGCAATTTTACGAACAAGGTAATTTAATTCTCTTGCTATTTAAAAAATTCAGGTAAAATTCGAAGATTGCTCGACTTGCATTCTAAATAGAATTTTTTGCGTAACTCGTGGTAACAGATAACAGAGTGTTTAAAATTCCCTGAAAATTCCCAGATTTTTCAGATATCTTGTTCAAAATTTCAGGTAAGATTAGAAAATTTTTTAATTTTGAAATAAATTAAAGTACAAGTAAACTATATGCATTGAAAATTAGAAGATAGAGTTTTTGCAAAACAATATCTATCTTTTTTTCTAATTAGAGCAGCGAAACTTATATAGAAAATAATATAAAAAAATTTATTACAAAGTAATATCAACACTATCAACTATTCTATTCTGTTCACTATCTTCTATTGTTAACTTGATATTTTTTAATAAAAGTTCGCGAAACATAATGTGCGGATATTTTATATATGCCGTATTTATTGCTACACTCTGAGAAAGGTTTCTTCAATTCAAAAAAATGTTTCTCTGCTATATGGTTAAAGAAAAAATTTCTTTGAAACCTTCAAAGAAACCTTTCTCTGGATGTAATTTATTAACATTTTGTATTATCAAAAAAAATTATTAAAGTAGTAGAAAAAGATAGAATTTAAAAGTAAAATTTAACCTGAGACTCAATACAATTCCTCGAAAAAAAAACTCATTTTCAAAGATAAAAAAAGAACCAAATTTTTCTAGGTAAATAAATACTGTAGATAATCCCTTTGCAAGACTTCATTATCTGTTTTGACTTGTTCTCATCTCAACGATCTCAAGATGTTTCTTATTTTTCATTGACTTCCTTCGATTGACCGCATATGTCGTATATGGCCGAGACATCCGATCGACAGTTTCGTATTGTCCCAGGAGCGCGAGAACTCGATAGTCTCGATACGAACTCAGGAGCCAAGAGCGGCAATCGGACAATTTTCGCGTAAATGCGCACACGATCGATCCGTGGCGCATTGCACGCCCGTATAACACGTCTAGGAACGTACGAGTGATTTCGTCTATTCCGAGTTTGCGGAACTTGATTGCCGCTATTCAGACTAGCCATCAGGATTGATGGCGACTAGTTCGAATTTGCCCCTTGCAATATCAATTACCGGAACTATTATTAAAGAATCGAAAATGCGACAGGCCGTGAATTCAATTTGCTTAACGACTTCTTACGTCATTCAACGCATATTTCGTAAAAGTTACACCAGCGAATCCTCTGCTTGCCTTTCGTACACCAATTTTACAGAATGATTTAAAAAATATTATTCATCGTGCTTACTTTTTCAACTCTTTTTTTATTATTTCCACACGGAAGAACAATTTTGCTGAAATGTTTAAAAATTTAGTTAAATACAGATTTGAAAATGTTTTTGTTGAATCACCAAAATAATTAAGGAAATTGAAACGCAATCTTATAAAAAATGTAGATGTATTTTAGCAATTAGCTTGAGCATTTTCCATTATTATTTTGATAATCCCATAAAATTTGTTTCAGATCCGCATTCAGTTAAATTTTTAGATATTTCTGTAAAATCGTTCTTTTCGTGCAAATATTTGAAGGAATTTTATTTTATCAATTATGTGTGTCAACTACAGAAAGAAAGAACTTAAAATCGACAAGAAAATATTATTTTCGTATCTCTATATTCAAAGAGAAAAAGACATAGCAACTACAAAAATTACAACTGCAGATGGACATTTTACAGAACATTTTGTAGATTTAATGTACGAAAAGTTTTGCTGAAATATTTAAAAGTTTAGCTAATAATAAATCTGAGAATAATTTTATTGATACATCAAAATAATTATGTAGAACGTTGATAATAAAAAAACATTCCAATTTTAACATTCCAATAACCAATTTAAATATAATTATTTTAATGGTTAAATAAAATTATTTTTACATATATTTCTAATTAAATTTTTCTTCAGCAAAACTTTAGCAAAATTATTTCTTTTTGCCAATTTTTTAATTACTGCAAACTGTAAAATATTATAATTTTTTCAAAACTACATACATTAATTCTATACAGACATAAAACTTATGTAGCTGTCATCTTTACTTTAGTTGCTATGCTTTTCTAATTGTTTCTAATCTTATTAGCTAAACTTTTAAATACTTCAGCAAAACTTTTCGTACATACATTAAATCTACATATAAAATGTCCATTTGCAGTTATAACAATTTTGTAGTTGCTATGTCTTTTTCTAATCTAATATACTATATATATTCATATTTAGAAGAATATTAAACATGAGAAAAATTAAATAATTAAAACACGAGAAAATTAACTAATAAATAATAAAATCGAGCAATAACTAATAATAGACAAGCAATAATCACTTACCGCAAATCAGCAGCAGTTGCCTCTCCTGGTTGATTCATTACGTCCATTTCCTCGATGCTCCACAATGTTCCTGGATACACTGGCAACATACTTCCACTGGAAATAATAGAAAATTAACTAATGAGTAACAGAACTGAGCAGTAGTAATACAGTACAATAATAGTCAAGGAATAATCACTTACTGAAACACCAATGAGTTGCTGTCATCTCTCTCAGTTGATTCATTATGCCCATTCCCTCGACACTCCTCAATGTTCCTGAATTCACCGGCGATATACTTCCATTCACACTCCTGAATAATAACGTGAAATGCGAGATTATATGACATGTCCGTGGTACAAATCCGCACGTCAATTCGATACGACGCAACGGAGAGTGATCGACATCGATCGAGGATTGACTAGCGCATTCGCGCTTAAATTTACTCAGCCCTCCCGATATTTCCCGCGTAAACGCCAAAATTCTAGAAAACGCATCAAAATGGTGGATGAATCCCTCGCGCATTTCACGGACAGTCACGATCGCCGGCTCCGACTAATTCGTCACAGCGATCTCTTGCAATGCTCCACTCGACGTTCTTTGATCACGACGATGCTCTCTCGCATTCTGAATGATGAAAATCGTCCTTACCGTCCTAACCGCTCTCACCACACTCATCGGATGAGCTCTTGACAAACGAAGACGAACAGAACACAAAGTGACACCACAGCCGTTGATTACGCATACATCGATCACGCGGTCATTCGCAGCCGTGCGGGCTGACTGATACAACGAAATGATCGGCCACCGTTAAACTCGACACTCCCGGTCCTCATTTGTGCGCGGAATTCACCCGAGACGAGTAAAAAGGCACGAAAATGCGGAGCGATTGCGATCCTGCTGCGCAGTACGTGTACCGTTTGACTTGCGAGAAATGTGTAACTAATTTGAACCAATCACGTGATTTGCGGCCAACTTCGCGCGCTTATACGACGCGACAAATGCTTTCCAGCATCCTACATCTTGATATATCGAATATGTGAATAAAATGTTATTGAATAGATATTAATTATTATATTAAACGATTAGAAGAAAATTCAATTATTAAGATATTTTATAAGTTTGCATAAAATATAAATGTCATATAAATAAATAAGAAATTTGTCCTATTTCATATATAATATTTATATAATATACTCAAATAACATAATATTTAAAACGCCATTTAAATCTAAATCAATACTTTAAACAATACAAAAAAAATTACACGATAAATGTCTAAAATTTTTTAAACCCAATTAAAAATATTTGTCAAACTATGACGTAATTCTTATTTTTTCAATTATTTATAAATATATTATTATTTACATAATATAATTGAGCATATATGCGTCCAATAAACAGAATAGTTATAAACAATAAGAATATAATTGTACATATTGCTGGAATAGTATTTCTATGTAATTATTATTCTTACTACTCATGATGGCACATATTTTTGTTACAGGGAATTTGTTCGTGATAGCGGCTATTCTGTTAGAGCGAAACTTACAATCTGTAGCAAATTATTTAATTGTCAGTTTGGCTGTCGCGGATCTTATGGTCGCCTGCCTCGTAATGCCTCTTGGAGCTGTTTATGAAGTACGTATTAAAAGTATTATATGTATTAAGTATTGTTATTATCATACATTTTCTCTGCTGAATTATGCCAAATGCTTGGCAAGAAAACGTGTGGACTCAAAGTTTTTTGACAAAAAACTTTATATGTAAATTTGACAAAATGCGACGTTCGCGAAATTCGTGTAAGAGGAATGATTCATATTTTCATCAGCAATGCCAAACTATCATTTTCAACAGGAATATCTATTGCAGAAATTTTAAAATATGGTGGACTTGACCTTATACTCACATTTATAAAATACAAAAGATAGTAAAACGTTATTAACTTTTGTATTATAATAATCTTTATATGAAAAGGATGGCTAAAACATAAAAAAATTTAGCTAAATACAGATATCAAAATAATTTTATTGAGTTATCAAAATAATTATGTAGCATGTTTAAGCTAATTGCTGGACTATCAAAATTTTACAGCATTACTCGTGCATTATTTAAATTTTCTATATGATTATTTTGATGGTTTAAAAAATTAGTTTTACATTTTTGTACTTATGTTAATTTTTAGATATAGCAAAATTGTTTTTTCCATATAGCAATGAGTAATTCGGCAATGTTCAATATTTATTAAAGAGTTGGAAAAGTTATTTTCAAAAAAAGTCGTTATCATTATTCATTACTCACTGTAAAATATCATTACACGTTACCCAATAGAAAAAATAACTCGTTAGCGTTATTAAAAGAAGCATTCAGTTGTTAGAATTTCCGTTACCTTTTTATGAAATCCTTTTTAGAATAACATCCAATTATCTGTATTGCTAATTAACTACTTCAACACGAAATATCTAATAATTATACATATAATTAATTGCAACATGATCAAACATAATACTCCCTTCTTTTAAAACCAACTATATATGTTTCATATATATTAGGTGTAGGAAAAAGTTCGTGGCGTTTTTCCCATTAGATGGCATTAAAAAAACACCATGAACTTTTTCCCATATCTATGTATCTTATGTATACAAAGTAACGATTATATTCATTACTCAAAAAATGTGACTTAAAAAATATAATTGCGTTTATTATCAATAAAAAATATAATGTCGATATCAATTTATTACTAAAAAAAATAGTAATTATAACTATAACGGTGTAAGGCATTATTTCTCTGGATTAAATAATTAACTTAAAACATTTATCAGTAAAATACGTTTTAGCGTATATACTGAACGACACGTGTACATTAATTTTTCTACATTTTATTATAGCCTGCATTCGAAA
>Ga0157364_1005631_pt1 | contig 12790 bp, 3 predicted proteins | sample AttsexASBM2_FD_111476 | JGI IMG/M metagenome (GOLD analysis project Ga0157364, IMG submission 111476) | Fungus gardens microbial communities from leaf cutter ant in Ribeirão Preto, State of São Paulo, Brazil - Atta sexdens ASBM2 | ecosystem: Host-associated > Fungi > Mycelium > Unclassified ... | reverse complement strand
TAAATTATGCAAATTGATAACAAATTGATATGCGTGTAAAAGTATAATTATGAAGTTCAGTGCGCAAATTTTATGCTATGAACCAATTTTGATCACTTTTTGAAGTTCAGAAACTTCAATATTTCCATGTCGAAACTTTACTTTTTTTAGTTAATCTATAAAATGTATTTTTTAAATATTATACAATATTTGTTGAACATTCTAGTTCGCTGGAGAATTTGTTGCACGATTTTAAACGTAGTAATATTTTAAAGTAAATAATCCATACTACATATAAATTCAGAGCGATTCTATTTAATTTCAAATATGCGAATTTCACATTTCAATTTGTATTTAATGTAAATTTAGCTTTGAAATATAAATATTTGCGAGTCCGCGTTTAGAATAGTTCGATATATAAAAGATACTTTTGCTTTATTGACACTATTATAAATGTAAATTATTTGCGTTATAATTATTAATATGGACAATTACATTGAAACATTCGATAATTTAATTTTTCTGTTAATGACAACATATGTCATTTTTCTATGAACAATTTTTTAATTTTATAGACAATACGCATGTTTAAAAATAAGATATAAGATATAGATCTTAAAGATATTTTTATTAGATATATTTTTTTATTTTTACAAAAGCTGTCTTAGTAACATCTTATTAATTACATATTCTGATTTTTGGATTTTATACTATTTGAATATTATATTATTGCAAAAACAAATTTCTTTAATAATCAACACTAATTATGTATCTTAATTAGAACAATTTTTTGTTATCAACATTATGAATAATTTTTATTTAACATATTCTTGTCCAAAATATTTGAATTTCGTTTTACGTAGGAATTATGTAATTCCTTGAGAACAAGGATCTTGTCGATCGTTACCGGTTAATATTTCACGGCCGCGGTGAATGATTTCTACTATATTAATGAATTATCCGGGAAAGATAGAGAAGAAGAGTGCCATTAATCATTTAAATTGCCATTCCCTTTAATCCGCCCGTAGACGCTCATCCGCGACAAAAATATAATCGGTCTGAGTTACGAGCATAATGCATTCCACCGCGAGTAATCGTTTGACCCACCTCATATAATTCATTACGTCATATTTCATGCCTCACATACGTATCTTGTGCATAGGGTTACCTCTAGTCAGGATGATCATGTTCTTTGTAAAAGTTTCGAGCAAGTTTCTTACTCGTTTTATTCTCGATTCTATCGATCTTGAAACGAAAATCTTGGAGAGACAAATATTATTCGATGTAACTACAAGATACGCGAATCTGTAAAATGAGGTAAGAGAGCTGTTCCAACACACTTACATACACACATGTGTTTCTCTGTTACTAATAACTTTATAAAATATTATTAATTATGGTTATATTATTTACATTATGTATAACAATATTGTTATAACAATATTGTGTAATATTACGAAGAATTCTCACTTTTAAAATATAGAGATGTGATGTGATTACTATATAATTTTAATAATTACAAATGTAGACAAGAGAATACAAAATTATATGTAAATATTAAATATTTGCTTTTGAATATTGGAAGATTTATTATATTATCGCATTTAATATTGAATATTAAAAATGAATAAACAACATTTGAAATTTGAAGAAAAGAAAAAAACTATTTCCCTTCTTCCCCCCTCCCTCTCTCGAATTAATCGATGTATCGAAATTGAAAAAAGCAGTGATTATTTTAAAGCAGTCTTTATCATTACAGCACATTTTAAAAAATCAATTTTGAATAATGGATAAATTACGATTTAAATTACGATTTAGCCATGACAATGGCAGTGCGTACCATGTTGTCGAATTAAGACATTTTCGAGCCGTAAAGTGACGAACGACTTCTTCTCACGGGCTTAATGACTCATTGATCTGCATAATGTGGATGGTCGGCCGTGCCATAATTCAAAGAGGTCGGAGATAAGCGCGTTTATCGACAAAACCGAGGGAGATTCACCTCGGATAGGTGCCTTCAATTACTTGATGCAGCACCCTCGACGTAGCGAAATTTCACGGCGGTTGAAAGGAGTCGTCTTTTATCCTTCTTTTCAGGCTACATTGTGTTCCTCTACCATTCTCCATCGTCATCACGATACTCATCTCTTTTTCCTTTATCTTGACCCTATACGGTTATGTCGAAATATGCGGCTTAAGGGTAAACCGCGTAATTATTGGCTAACGAAAGTAATTGGGACGAGATTTTTTCTTCTTTCTCTTCTTTTTTCAGACTTTAGGAACTCATTTTGAACTTTTTAACTCCCATTTTCATGATAGAAATTTAGCTGCATTTTTAGACAAGCGCTTTTATAACGAAAATTTAGTAGATATATTTTGCAAGTATGTAATAACTGCGCATATATATCTATAATTATGTTATCTATAATTATATGTATATTGATTCATAAAAATTTTCAAATGATTTTAGAATGATGAGAGAGAATAAATCAACTTTACAAACATATAAAGCTGACTTATGCGAAATAAGCAATAAAATATTAGTATTATTGTATAAGAAAAGTAAATATAAATATTAAGATGGAATCACACGATGCTCGATTTCTTAAATAATAATATGCATGCAATCGTTCTGATGTATGTTAGAATTCATTCATAGATTGAACACATGCTGTACAATTGTACATACATGATTTTTATTTTTATTATGGATTACTTCATGGCTTATTTCCTTGCAAACATCAATCAAAAGAAACAATTGCTAATTTTATAGTTTTTATAGTATTTATTTGTCAAACGACAAACTTATGCATCAAAACAATCGTAGCGATATTGCATGCATGTGTGCGTGCTTATCATTAAAAAAATTGAGCATTGTGTTATTCTTTCATCTTTAGGGAATTAATGAGTATTAGATAAAATATTAATATTAAATAATTAATTTTTAAAGAGAATAGAATATTTAAAAATAGAAAGTTTTAAATGGGAGAAACTTTAATCAGAATTAAATTAAAATTAAATTTTGTATAAAATCATTATCATTTTACAAGAACACTTGTTATTTTCCCATTCTAAATTTCTACTCATTTATTCAATCTCTCATTAAAAAAACAACAAATGTTTGATATGCTGAAAGTGCGGCGTATTTTTTAATTTCCCATTTTAATTTCTTTCTTTTCTCGTACAATTATATTTTGGTATTTACAGCATCGATACATGGCGGTGTGATGTGAGAATCCCTTTCGAATTATCAGCTTGCGAAATCCTCTTTCCGAATATTTTGCCAGGATAGACGACACCTGTTCTGATTCGTTAGAATAAATCTCGTGTTCACATATAGATTGTATGGTCGCGATTTTATATTATATTCAGCGGCAGTTAAGCATACATTTTCGACAATTATGTTTGATTGTATGTATTATCACATTGTTTAGCAGAAACATTTCACATTGCTACATTTTGCAGTAATTCGATAATTATAACGAATAACAAATTTTACGTTCGTGCTATAATCAATGCCTGTTTTTTTTTCACAGATTATGTACCGTATAAAACATTATTTTGCAAGCCATCAAGGATTTATATTAAAAAATCAGTAATTGAAATTTCTCTTTACTTTTCACCATTATTATATTTTTTTTTACTGTGTAACATACATAATGACATATTAAAGCGACAGAGAATGTGAACATACATACGATGCGGATTACCTCTTCTCGCGGAAACTAATTGTCCTTTGCGAGCCCATACTCGCTGGAAGATTAGAACGAGTGATTAGCCTTTCCATGAGGCACCTGTTATAACCAATTATGCATGCCATAGCGCACGTATTGCTATTATCTTTGATCTCGAGGATTTAAATCGTATTGATCGAGGCACAATTAAAAGCTAGTTAAATATTCTAATGGTTGGAATAGTCAAGCATTGATATGTTGATTGGCATGATTTATGACGTAGCTCGTCACAGTGGAGAATTGAATGCTCGTTGAATCGCATTTGAATATTTCCATCTTGACGTATTCCTGTTTTCGTGGAGCTAAATGTACGGCAACTAATTTAATTAACAGTTTTTCGTAGGTATAAAGTTTTTTGATGGAATTATTATTTTAAAACTAATTAATATTAAGTGCGAATATTAAATATGAAATGTTAACCAGGATCATCAAACATTTAGGTAGGTAAACAGATTGCGTAGATTGATCAATCTTAATTATTTCTTATTTTTGTTACACATGTAGTATAATATTCGAGATTAATGCCACTTACATTTCTGCAACTTTCTCTTAATGATAAAAAGGGTGAAAAAGGAGACTTTTTTTACGATGTTATTTTTTAAGGGTTAATTGACCTTATCTCTTGTTTTTTATTTTTCTTATTAGTATAGTTAATAGCCGAATGAGAATATATGTGATTCTCTTCCAACGATACTTGGTAATTGAACGTTTTTTTTCAAACGAAATGTCGTAGTCGTTGGGCTTTATGCTGTGCATACTCGTTGTCGCAGTACTTGAAGCGGCACCACCACAAGTATTCGGAGCGGTCGCGTAATTATCCAGACTCAGCCGTTCGTTCGCCACGGTTACATGCATTCGAGAGACTCCGACACAATGACAAGCGCGCAGTAGAAATAACAGCGCCGGTTTCCGTAACCGGCACATAGTAACGTAGTAACGTAACTGCAGGACCGAATCTGGAGGATCGTCCCTCGTTAACGTTACGGCCGTTGAAACGAAGCGGTGCCGCCATGTTCAGGAATGGAATTAGAAAGCGGCAGATAGATATTTTTCTTCAACTTGCACGGCGCAATAAATTATTTGTATTGAAATTCTGGTAACACACACTTTTCATAAAGTAATATACTCTCTCATTTTTTTACTTCTTTTGCCTTCTTCAGTTTTTATTTGCTATTTCTACTCTGATAAAAGAAGGAGGCTGAGGAAAGTGTAAAAACTCGAGATGAGATGGATGGGCGAATTTTTTGTGTTACGCTACTGTGAATTTCCGCCGCAGTTTTCGCACACTGAGTGTGTAATTCAATGTGCACACTCTCGTCGCGATGTATTTATAAATGGTACACAAACCTAGAATAAGGGAGACAGAGTAGGTCGAAAGAGAAAGAAAGAAAGAAACAGAGAGAGAATGAGTGTGAGAGAGTAAGGAGGGAGGAGGGAGGGAAGAGGGAGAGAGAGAGGGGAGAGAGAGAGAGAGGGAGAGAGGGAGAGAGAGAGAGGGGGAGAGAGAGAGAGAGAGAGAGAGAAAGGATCGAGGGCTTTCATGGAGGATCAGGGCAGGCAAGCGACGACGGAATAATAGCAGAACCATGATGTAAGAATACACCAGGTGTAGCAAAGCGCATTATAGCGGCATGATAAAGGGATCCGTCGTAAATGCACGCGCGACATTCTTCTCAAGATGTGAAAAATGTTACGTTGTTCGTATGACGAATGATGAACATTGCGAATCTACCTACTCGTTTCTTTTTCTTCTCCGAGAACATTTAATTACGCATTTCTGTTTTTACTAGTACAAGAAAATGAGAATGTATATATATTATTAATATAATATACATTGTAAAGAAGGATGTTAAAAGTGGCCGATTTCTGTCCAAAAAGTGTGTTTTTTTGTAGATTTTGACCTTCTGGATATGATAAAATTATTAAAAGTTTGTAGTGTTTGGAGGATATCTTGGGAAGCACTTTGAAAATTGAACACAAATATGATGTATTTATTTAAATTTCAATATTTTTCCTTAATTTTCAAGGTGTTTCTTAAATTATTTAAATTTCATTATTTTTGCTTATTTTCAAGGTGTTCCCCTCCTCAAACACAAAAACTCCGAAAACTACGAATTTTTTAATAACTTTATTACATCAAGGAAATCAAAATCTAAAAGAAATGTTATTTGTTTATTTGCTTTTTTTTTTAATAAAAATTGATCCTTATTTAACATCCTCCAAAAAAGAGATTTTTGCATTATGAAGTGTAAGAAAAGGAAACGGTTTTGTGTAAGTTTTTATCTGCTGGATATAATACAGTTGTTAAAAAGTTCGTGATATTTAGAACATTTTGAAAATTAAGCAAGAATATTGAAATCTGCATAAATACAACATGTTTGTGCTCAATCTTCAAACTGTTCCATGAGATGTCTTCCAAACACTACAAATTTTTAATAATTTTATCATATCCAGGAGATCAAAATCTAAAAACACACTACCTTTTATTGACATCCTTCATTCTAAATTTTTGGAAATGAAATTTTACTTCCAAAGAGTGATAGTTGCGCCAGTCCGACAGGAGTAAAATTTTCAGTCTTAGAGAGTGAAAAATCACTCCAAATGGGAGTTAATTTTCAATCTACGTGGAGAATGAATAATTTTATTCTCCGAAGGGAGAGACTGAAATTTCACTCTATGTTAAGTTTAGCCTCCCTACATCTAATTTAAAAATTATTAGGTTCATTCGACGTGTTTTTGCACAAAATGAACAAATATGGCAGAAGAAAATGTCACTCTGTTTCGCAAAACGAGGAATTAATCATTAAAGTTGACTTTTTAGGTTAAGTTAAAAAAATTCACTTTTGAAGGAGTGAAGTGAAGTTCAATTATTACTTTTCTTGGAGTGATTCACTCCCAAAAATTTAGAATGTTTTAGACAGAAATTGGCCACTTTTTAACATCCTTTATACAATGTATGTTATATTTGCATTACAATATTCTCTATATTCTCATTTTTTCGTAATATTGAAAACAGAAATTCATAATTAAATGCTACGGAGGAGAAGAAGAAACGGAGTAGATTCGCAATGTTCCATCATTCGTTATACGAACAACGTAACATTTTTATTATTGAAATTTATCGAAAGCAGAATATTGAAATTTATATATCTAAATATATTGTGTTTGTGTTTAATTTTCAAAGTATTTCCTAAACGTACGAATTTTTTAATAACCTCGTTATATTCAAGAGATAAAAATATACAAAAAACATTATTTCTTTTATTTACATCTTTTTAGGCTGAATTGATCTCTTTTTAATATCTTCCTTTAATTTGAACGAATACGTATTTTGTCAGATTGTCATTGCTATGTATTACGAGCGAAATACAAGTTCAAAAGACAAGTGGCGTGAATAATAATAAATTTTCTCTCTTTATCTTAGCACCGGAATTAGATTTTCGAAATTTGCAGCGCAGAGCGCAGGTGAGACAATATTGAACTTGACTTAGGTGACTTTTAGTACGAGTGGAGTACTCTCGCACGAATTGAGATTAATTACATAATCACTTCTGCGTAGTATTGCGAAGTACATTTAACATTGAAAGGGGGTATATATATATATATATATATATTAAATAAACGCGATAAAAATTAATATTCATGTAATAAATATCTCACCGAGAAAAATATTTTAGTTATATCAACAAGAAGTACCAAAAAAATTACATTTTGATATCATACTAATCAGAATTCTGGTTATCGTGATTGAATTTTTGTTTACAACTGCGGGAATGTTTGAGATGTAATTATAAGTATTTGATATGTATCTTTCTAGTTGAATCTATTAACTTTCCAATTTCCAATTTATGCAACCAGATTTTTTTTCTAGTGTTAGGCTGGGTTGTTCCACTTTTCGGTAAACTTCAGCTCATTGTCTTACTCTCTTACTCTTTTATATGATTTTATTCTTTTACTCTTTTTTTTATCCAATAGATAAATTATCACATAGTTTATCTGAAGATGGAACAACTGGCCCTTAATGTATTTTCCTTTTTGCTATTGTAAGCACGTGTTAAATATTTATTACTTATTAGCATTCATTTCCACGAAATGAAGATATTTATAATCATATAATAATGATTATAATAACAAATGCAATGTTATGCAACTTCTTAATTATATTATATGTTCATTAATTATTGCAAACTTGTCATGAAGTTATAATAGTTTATATACATAAAATAATTTATATCAAAGATACTGCAGTATTTAACTTCAAATATCTGTCTATTTTTGTGCCAATCTCTTATTTTAGATATGTAATGTAGATTCAACGGCCCATAATATTTTATGTTTGATGTACCGAGAGGAGAAAGCATAGAAATCCGGTAAAATGTGAATAGAAATTGTGGATAGGGAAATTGAACGAGAGAATAATTCATGTTAAAACGACGTGAATTCTATCGTAACGAGGGACCTCAATTTCATAATTACATGTGCTTAGTTTTATCGTCATGCCGTTCCACTTTAGTATCATAAACTATTATGCCTGCCCTCATTAATCTACTCAACTTCGCTATCTTTGCTTGCAGCTTCTTTATGACTTGCTAAAATTGAGTATGTATAAACTTATATTATTTAAAAGATTAATTTCTATTCCATGTTCAGTCCACACAATGTACATATTTAAACAGATTTACGTTCATCAAAAAAAAAATATTAACTTTAAAAAATTTCCGCGTGCAATGAATAAAACTGTCACTTTTTCAGCATTTGATGAATAAAAATTTTAAATTGCAATGTATATTTTTAACATTTTTTCGTCTCATAACTGTTTCTCGTTGGTTTACGCAATTCACGAATTTACGCGTGATGATCCTCAACAGCGCATATATTTGCTATGTAAATATAATACTTACATAAAAAATATTTTATTCCGTTAAATTCTTGCAATATCACTACGTTCCTTGCATTAAATGTTGGCACATATGTTTAAATGCATTGAAAAGAAAATAGGTTTCTCTTTTCTCTCATTAATTGTTGAAACTAACATGAAAACGCTAAATGTCGATATGAGACATTAAATACTATATGTTACACATATAAAATACTTAACAAGAAATACATTTGATACTTGTAATGATATTTTTTGTAAAATACGGGAATAATTTGTTTTAAGTAAAAATGAGACAAAGAATGAACAATCTTTGAGCAATGAGAAAAAAATAACGCTAAATACGACAAATTAAATTTTTATAAGGAAGAGTCATTTTAGTTTTCATCCAAGAATATTGCTCTGCTCGAACGTAACTATTACTGAACACTTCGTAAGTTAAAGATCGTGTCGTGGGCACTGAGCCATTCGTGTTCATGTCTGGACCTTCCAGAGACATTTTAGGCACATCCGTAGCTAGATCGACTTGTGAGAGGAGCGATCGTTGAAGCGAAAGAAGTGGCAGACGCGCGGACGACAGAAATAGTAGAGTCGAGACGTGAATAGGCAACGAGGACAGAGCGAAGGTGGTATCGAGAGACGGCGAGTATATAGAGACGCAAGAACGATTGTGAGATGAATAGAGAGGGAAAGAAGTGCAGTCAAGTGCAGGTGTTGAGCTTTTGATGGAACATGTCCGAGATGCGCGCGACGTTTATAAAACTAGGTTGATTTAAATTGAATTTGATGTGTATTCCTTCTATCTTCTCCAACGCCTTCCTATCTCTCTTCTCTCTCTCTCTCTCTCTCTCTCTCTCTAAATTTAACTTTTTCTCTTTTTTTTTCATTTTTTTTTTCATCTTTCTTTCGCCTCTTCATTCTCGCGATCAGTATTATGATACACGTGTCTATCAGGGACAACAAGGCGTCACGTGTGTCATCGATTTTGCAGTTTCATGAGCGAGCGTGTGGGTATTGTTCAGATTTTGCACTGAACCCTATCACGAAACTGTTATATGTTGAACCCTGGTAAGGTTTACGTTTCCCGATAAAGTAATTGTGGGGAGCCTGTTGTATTAACGTTAGAAGCGTCGTAGCGGTCGTTTCCATTAGCGAATAAACCTGCTCTGTAGCTCGAAGGGATTTCGCGCTGTTTTGACTTCCGTTCTACTAGCTTTTACATCTTCCACTTTTAGCAGAAACAGGAACCGCTGGATGATCTACAGCGCAATATGAATACACGAATGTGTTGATTCTTCTCATATTTGTAAAATTTAATTTCCATTTTTTCTTTATTTTGTTCTATTCTTATTAGAATAATTTTTTATCGAACGAGTTATAGAATAAATATATTCATTATCTTGATCTTTATGAAATTTCATTTGAATTTCTAGCTCTTTGTTTTTAAACTCCATTACTTAAAATTTGTTCTTTGATCTTTCATCGTTATATATATTTATTAGATCATTAAATTAATTAATGTTATTCATCTTCAAGTTTTCTAATTTATACAGACAAGAGAGGCAGGAATTAATCTACTACTTTCTTAAAATAATGATCTACGTGCTTTTCTTATTCTCAACGTTTATTTAATCATCACCACTTGCCATTCCTCGTGATTCTGTAACTCATCGAACAAATATGTTAATCGGATCTTCTCAGAGTCGAACAATTTTCTATTTCTATTTCAAATTTCACAGATAGACACGTTCGACTCATTATCAGACTTTTCCATTGTTGCGTCCACTCATTTGAAAAAATAAGATAAAAAAGGAAAGTGACAGTGACGTACAAGTTGCTCCTAAAAAAAAAGGTTATTATTACCATAATTTATAATTATTTATAGTGCTTATATTTATATTGTTTTGATAAAACTATAAATATAATTGTTAATTATTAGATTATTACTAATATTGTAGTAGAAATAACTATAAAATGAAACTTTCAATCATATTTATTTTACTGTGCAATTATAATCATAAATATTAAACATTTTTCTTTCAATGTAGATTTGTAATAAAACAAATTTTGATTTTATTTTTAATAATTTGATTTGAAGATAAAATAGTGCATCGTGGCTCATAATTAGATGAAAAAATAGATACATATAAAGATATATATAAATAGATAATTTAAATTTATTACATTTTTAAATATTTAGAGTGTAAATAGAACTTTTTATATAGTAACTTTTTAAAGAGTTACGTAAGAGAAAAATATAAAAAGTAGTTACTAAATTTTTAAAAGAAATTGCAAAAAATATAAATAAATAATTTGATATTTTTATACTCAGATAAAAAATAAGTTAAAAATTTGTTGAGATTAAATGGAAAGAATATAAGTAATTTTGTTTATACAAATGTAATGTTGATATTAATCTTTGGCAATAAATTGGAAAGAATAAGTAATGAAGAATTGCAAAAATGAATACTACGCAATAAAGACATTCTTACATTCAAAGTGAAAGGGCTTGACTGCGCATTCCACGTCAAGAATCTACTGTAGCGAAGAATGGTATTTTTCGGACGAATGGAGAATCCCATTTCACGCTTTCCTGTGAGAATCATTCAAGGCGTGACCAGAAACAAAGTTGTCTCGAAATAAAAATCCTGTCGCATAGCACAATAGTGATCGAACTCAATGGATTACTTTGGAAGATCTAAAAATACGATTTGAGTAAAAATAAATTTTCTCATATGTATGACCAAACATTTGGAAAAATTTGTGATACAAAATATAATTATTTTTTTTATTCTAATTAAATCAAAATGTGTTATATCATTTTGATACATTAAATATATAATATGATTTAAATTCATTCTCTTTCTATTATCTTTTGATAAAATTTATAACTTTAAATAATTTCTTGAATTGTTTTGTAAATTTTTATGTTAATTTTACTCTTGTAATAACGGATTTCTCATCTTGATAAATGACTTAGTTCTTCTTCTAACTAAAAAATTATGTGTAGTTAATGATTCTAAATGAATATCGCAAGGAGAAATTCAAAAATTTAAAAGTTCCTTTATTTCATCTTTCTATCTTTGCGTATAAGAGCCGCACAAACATGTCATAATATCTTATATCGTCTTATGTCATCCGTAAGACATAACGTAAGTAACGTAAGAAAAGAACGTAAGGAAAGAGCTTGTGCTATTCTTTGTGTATTGCTTAGAGATGACTACGTGTATAGATGAAGTAACACAAAGTTCTGAATTCTGATATAAAATGGTATAAGACGCTACGACAATATTCGTGCTATGGCTCTAAGAATGGTCAATGCGACAGTATAAAGATATATCGACGAAAGGGAAGGAGTGATAAATTCCAACCGATAAAATTTTTGAGTCTGCCTCTTCGTGCTCAGGTGTCCGATGGCTCCTTTTGCGCGATGTATGACACACATTTGCTTTGAATCTGAAATTGGTTTCGGTGCAGATCGGTAATCCTATTTCGACTTCGCACGATAACTCTCTCAAGGAAAATCTGAGACTATAGCACGGACTAAAATTATAGCGATCTTAGCCGGTGATGTAGCACAGGTTTAATGTGTTCGGAAAGAATTATCTTACGACCGCACAAATCGTGTGGCACATAGGAATACGAAGAGCGTAGTCATACGTGCTCGGCAAGATTCTCGAGCATTATCTCGGAAGAACGAATTGCTCCTGGATGCTCATTCACCGGAAATTACATGGAAGTGTCCCAGAGGTGCTATTGTTATTTTGTACTCGCTTCACTAATTTAGACGGAATTACAATTGAACAGAAAAATCGAAAGGTAATGCTCAAATTAAAAATTATATGTAAAAATTATAAATTATAAAAAATAAATAAAAGATTATTAATTTGTAAAAATATCGAAAGAGCACAAATATAACAGCTTATATTCTAATTAATTAGTTAAATTTATTTTTGATTAAGTTTTTATAGTGTTAATTTCAAATGAATTATAATTAATAGAATTCAAAAAATTTTGACAGTAGGATGTTGATAAGAAAGAAAAGTAGGAAAAGCATCAAATTTTTTAACAAAGAAAGATTCCTTGAATTTGCCAATGTGAAAATATGTCACCTTTGATTCTGTTACATTAGATTGCAATGTTTAATTTAATACCTTTGTTAACGACGACGCTAGACAAATGTGTTTGAGAAAGAAATGTC
>Ga0157364_1005630_pt1 | contig 12791 bp, 4 predicted proteins | sample AttsexASBM2_FD_111476 | JGI IMG/M metagenome (GOLD analysis project Ga0157364, IMG submission 111476) | Fungus gardens microbial communities from leaf cutter ant in Ribeirão Preto, State of São Paulo, Brazil - Atta sexdens ASBM2 | ecosystem: Host-associated > Fungi > Mycelium > Unclassified ... | reverse complement strand
TCTGACTCTTAAAGGTAAGAATTGCAAACTTTTCTAGCCCAGCTACTCCAAGAGTGGTAGTTAGCTAGCTTACTTTGGCTAGCCAGTCATATTATATGCTAGGGTAACTAGAGCTATTCTTAACCATGCTTCTATTGAAAAGTACAGACAGTGCTTTTTCCTTACAGAGTATATCCAGTGTCCATGTAGCCATTTCCAGATGAAAACATGGCAATATATTTTTATAAACTGCTCCAGATTTGCCCATAGTTCCTTGGTTGATCCATCTCTGTCAATTGAGGATTTCTTGAATAATCATTCAAATACTTTTGCCTTTTCTTCTCAAGAATGACCTCTTCTTTCTTATAAGCCTTCATAAATGCTTGGTTAGTTTGCTTTTCTGTTTCTATAGACAGTTTTTCAGTCTTATCTTTCTCAGTTTCTCTTGATTTTCTATATGATAGATCTCTCTAAACTTGGATACATAATCTGTAGATTGGTTACAAGCAACCTTTATCTAGATTTCTTTTTAGTTTCCATTGTTACTAATAGTATCTCTCTGCTTATGAAGAAGATTTTTGTCTCTTGAGGAAAAATAAAATCGTTGAACAAAAAAAAAAAGTCATTTTGTAGAAAGAGCTATAACCCTAGTTGAGATCTGAACAGATTATAATAATCTTCAGTATTTCATGACCACCAAGAAATTGAACCAACAATAAGCCCAATGATCATTGTACTTGGCTTGATTCAACTCCTTACTACACTATTATTTAGAAAAGTCCATGGATAAGTCTGATGGATTGTCAAGGTAAGTGGATTATAGTACTAGCTCTCAAGACAATCAGAATGTGGTATTGCTCAGACTAGAGTTTCTTACTGCTAAAGTATTGGAAAGCATCACTCTAAAAGGTAAGGAGAAGGCTCTCTTAATGAACATCCAGTGAGAAAATTGATTAGATGAGTAAGAAAAATCTATGGTCTGGACTACACATGAATTCTATAATTTAGTAACAAAGTTATTGCAGTCCTCAGAATAGTTAGAAGACAATGAACTGTTTTTATTTCATAATAAGATGTATTTTCCAAATGTTAGAGGTGATTTACACTTGCTGAGAGTATCTACAAATATAGTATGAGAAACAGAAATGAAAGAGTTAAATTAGCAATATAAGGAAACAGAGGGGACCAGAAGTGGTGCTACATAGATAATCAACCTTGGCTTTAACAGATAATGTTGCATCTAGTCTGTTCATCATATAGTCATAATTTTGGATAACAGAAGCTTGAAAAGACCTAAGATGAGTGTGGCATAAGTCCAAGTTGATTATAAGACTAAGTGTTACAACTTAAGCCCTTAGTGCTGGACAGAAGAAGAACCTTGTATAGGGTTTACACAAGAGAACTCAATAGAGAACTCTGTACAGGATTGTTTACCTTATATACAAATACCTAATAGTCCATGCAAGCTATTTCTAGCCTACCCTAAATGACCATATGTTCGCCTTGAGGTCAACATGTGTTTCACATATTATATGATGTTATCCTTCCAAAACCTTCTACATCCTTCCATGTGTCATATGACTTTGTGACCATGTTATCTGATGTGACATGCTGTGTGACAGCGTGATCTTGTCACTCTAACCCTAACCATAGTCTTAAAAATAGAATAACAGAACATAGATCAAAAAGAAAATAACAATGAGAAAAGACAATAAGAAAATGTTAAGTCCACTTCTTTCATTCTTGACACTAAGGAGCTATATATGGTAGCTAAGTTCCTAAATACAGAAGTGTAAATCTAATAATACTTTACTGCTGTACATACTCTAGATTGTTAGATACTATAGGGATTATCTTTTAGAACTCTATGGAATTGATGAGGAATGCAGGATTTAGTTCTTGAGCTGATGGATGATTGGAATAAATTGTGTTCTATATCAGAAGAGGGTGGTGTTATGACTTAAGTTCTTGGGTAAATACAAAAGATGACTTTTGTATTGTATAACACTACAACTAACCTATCCTAAAGTCTATATGGAAAGCCATAAGGCCAACATGCTTTTGCTATCTTATATAACATCACTTATTCTAGAATTCTTCTCTCGTATCATATAATTATGTGAAATGTGTTACACTTCCATCATGCTTTGTGACTTGTGTGACTGTCACACATGATGTCACATTACACTCCTTTGTTTTTTTTCAAAAATTAATAATTTATTATATGTGGCATAGTAGTAGTTTATGCCTATAACTATGAGATTGAATTTATAACCTTACAGTAGAATAGGAGTAGATGTGATATATATGGTAGGAAAGCTATTACCATTATGCTATTCCACCTTCTATCATACTCCTTTGTCTAAGTCCAAGATAATAAAAATGAAAATAAAACCTAAAATAAAATAAAATAAAATAAAAATAAAAGAGCAAAAAAATAAAATAAAGTTAAGTTTATTGTCCACAACTCTGATAGGTGGAAAGAGTATAGATATTGGATAGTATATGATATCAAACACTATTTTAACAACTAGAAGAAGTTTTAGTGAAGTTTAGAACTCCAGAGGAATCTCAAGTTCTATTGCTCCTAATACTAAGTATATAACTCATCTTCAAGAAAATCTTAAGAAAACAGGATAAAGTTTTCCAGAAGTGACACTATTCTAATTAGGCAAAACATTAGGTAGAATATTTGGTAACCTAACTACAGAATAATAAAGCTGTATAGTTAGAAATTTCAATATAACAACTTTGAACATTGCCAGATAGTGAGAGCTCATTATCCAATGGCTTAAAGAAAAAGATTAGTAATTAAAAGAGAATGTACAAAGGTCTGTAATGTTGTGGCAGGAGCAAGTAAAGTCTAATAATGTTGTAGTAGGATAGTAGTAGAAGACTTGAAGAACAAGAGGCTTATGAGTTTGATAATAGGCTTTGGTAGTATTGCAAACTTAAAATTCAACAGAGTAGTGAGTTTTCTTACAAATATTGTATACTTCTACCAATAAGTAGTCACACTCTATTACAACTCAAAGATAGCTACACATAAGCTAGTAGAAAACCTTAGAACTAGTCTTTTAGAATTATTAGTGGCCTCAGATATCTAGATATATTAGCTAGTATATTAGCATATGTAACTTTTGCTTGTACACTAAGTATCAGATTTAAAAACAGTTGTCATATATTCATCCAAACATATTTGATCCATCAGAATCCATTATGGATAATACTTATCTAAGTCTTGCTCTGCCCAAAACATCTGCAGAAGTAAATCTAATCACACAGCTCCTTATAATCTCCATGGAATTCCAGACCTGATTTCTATGGACTTTAGTATACTTAGAGTAGTTATTCATCTTCTCCGATCTTTGGATAGTCTTAGTACTAGTATTTAAAATACATAGATACTCTGTAGTTTCTTAGCTTGAAAATTCACTAGTGTAGTGTACTGTTCTGAGTGTTCTTGCTTGAAAGTTGACTTCCTTCATGATCCACTTCCTGTTATAACTCTCTTTCTAAATATGACCATTGTGACATATAGAAGTGTAGTATATCTACTGAAGCTAAGATCACTCTAGATTCATATCCACATAGATTGAATAATTGTCAGAACTGTGAACCATGGACTCTATTTTATTCTTTTTTTTATTTTTTATTTTTTTAATTTCCATTTTATTTTTAACTTAGGGCTAGGATTTTAGTGTAATATCACTATCATAACTGTCACATGTTCATGTGACATAAAGAAGGTCATAGAAGGTTTTGGAACAAATGACATTATATAGCATGATAACAACATGTTAGCCTTATAAAAAGTACATATACTTTAGAGTAGGTTAATTATAGTGTATATACAGACCACAGTTTGTGGTATATAAGGTAGATTAGCTTGTACTTAGAACTCTATTGAGTTCTTTTGTATTACCCAATACAAAAGTAGTCTTTTGTCTTTATCCAAAAACCTAAGTCATAACAATAATGTTCTCACACTTTTCTAATGCATTCCAAAATTTTCCTATGGATGGTTTCTTCTTCCAGACATGTTCTTTACTTAACAACAGTGAACTTATTTTTTTTTATCTCTCTTCTATTATTTAAGTTTCTCTTATTTTTCTATTTCAATTCTATTCTTATTTTGGACTTAGTAAAGGGGAATAATATGACAAGACATGACATTTGTTATAAGTCAGTTATGTATGTTATAGTCACAACATCATATGACACATAAAAGGATGATGTCATATATTATATAATATGGTAACTCTTATATACATAACTTATAACATTTAGAGTAGGCTAGATATAAAGCACATATAGACCATATACTAGAAGTATATAGAATAGACTTATTTATACTAGGAACTCTATCAAGTTCTCTTGTGTTAATTGATACAAGATTCCTCTTTTGTTTCAACACTTAGACTTAAGTCATAACACTAAGCTAGCTTGACTTCTTTTTCTTAGAAAATTACATCCACTGCTAATATCTAATGCTAGATGAAAACTATCAGTATAGACTTTATTGTGAAACTTCCAAAGTCTATAGAGTTTGATATAGTAATGATAATAGTAGTATTACTATTCTAAGCTTAGCTCAGATTGCAACTTTAGACAAAGACTTGAAAAAAAATAAGAGGAATGATCAATTGGTAAAGTATAAAAATACAAGACTGTATCTACTTTATATATACTTATAGATCATGAAGAATAGTTAAGGCATCCTTAATAAAACAATAAATAGAAAGTGAGGACCACATGAGAATACCTCTTCTACTACTTGAGATACTAACTAAGAAAAACATGTGGCATAGTAAATTAGAAGATCAGAAATGAAATAACCCCAACACATATTCAAGTCAAGACAATCATAAGATGAACATCTGTAAAATATGAGGTATAGATTGTAACAGGTAGATTCTATGTTCATGAGGATGTATTTCATTCTAACTCACATGATTATTAGTATAAAGAACACTACAATATTCTTCTTGCACCATTTTTAGAAATTTTAAGAGAACCTAACTTTTTATCATATCTAGCTAAGTAAGCTCTCTCAACTATATACTTTTCAGGCTTTTCTATAGTCATCACTACTTTCTCGTACTCTACAGACTTTTCTTCAGACTTTACTACTACTCTGCACTTTCAAACACTGCTGCTAAATCTAAACTTCACTACCATAGAATCTAAATCCTGTGCTCACATCCCATACTTTCAGAAGACTTTATAGATTATTAATTCACCATCTCCTATTGCTCTAACTATGCCTTACTTTTTTAGATAATATTCTAGATATTTTAACTTAGGTTTCTAACCATCTGTATATTATCATTCTAATATTACCTTAACATTATTTTGCTAAATTGCAATAGACAGTAAAAGTATTTAGGATATTAGTTATCCTCAGAAAATCTCATTCTATTCTCTTAGGTTTTTCTGAAGGTGGATAGTACTTGGTTATTAGTTATTACAATATAATCTTAGATTTCTCTTAAGATCACAAACTTTACATAACCTCATGAACTTTGCTCAGTTGCTCTAACAAAAATTATATAGTCTCTTTACATGTGTAGTCTTAGATAGAAGTCCACAGTTCATTATATATTTCACTAAGAAGTTTGATTGTATATTTGAAATTAAAATTGCTTTATTAATAGCATGACATTCTCAGTCAGATAAACAAATAGGATACATTAACTAGAAACTCAACCAATATCTCTAGTTATTTGTAACTAGTATAACCTCTTATCTATGATAGAGTTCCAGTATAACAACCATACTTATGCCTCCACCAAGCAGTGTCTATTTCTCTCAAATATATGTTGTCTTCTCTGGATAGGCTTTGAACTATAATGTCAAGAGTCTAAGAATATCATAAAGTTTACCAAGCAGATAAAAATGATATTAGAAGAGGCAAAGTCAACAATCTACAAGTTATAGAAGAACATAACCTTACACTATAACTGAAAATATATTATTGTTCCAGTCTTTTAACCTGATGACAAGATATATCTCAACTTCATGAATATTCATACCACTTGTTTTTCAGTCAAACTATTATATTAGCATCTTAAACCTTACATAATAGAAAAGCAAGTAAGGTCTATAGCTGACTGTCAGAGTTATAAATAATAGACTTGGGTTTTATTTCTTTTTCTTTTATTTTTATTTTCTGTTTTTTCTTTTATTTTATTTTTGGTTTTCAGTTTCACTTTTCTTTATTTTAAACTTAGGTGAAGGATGTGATGTGATAAAAAAAATACAGTAGCTTATCTATCTCAGGACCTAACCATATATCATAGAATCACCTCAAAATTCTGATAACTGATGATAAATGCATCTCAAACATTATCAATATTGCTAATGCATGTATCAACCTCAGATATTAGCCCTCACATTTCAAGAGATCAACATCAATTATCCCTAAACTAAACAAACCAGTATACAATTCTCCAAAGACTTTTTACCTCATCATATTCCTCAACATACTTGGAAACTTATAGAGAAAGTCATCAGCAAAAGACTTCAAATACAATCAATTGCATCCAAATTTGTACACCTGAACCAATTAGGAGGTTTGAAATAATGCTCCACTCTAAATGCCAGTCTGTATTTAACTTATCTAATTTATACCAGATAAATTAAAGGTCTTCATACAAACACTTAGACTTTCAACATTGCTCAATTTTTTCCATTGCTTAACCATCAGCTTCCCCCATTGATTTTGGACAAAGCCAGATTTGACCCAAGAATCTTTAGTTTTTTTTCTAATTATTTAATTGATAGAAAAACCCAGTATGTCTAGAATAACTTCATCTCTCCTTACTTTATGGAAGATGTGACATAGGCATGACACATGTCACAGTGTAATCACATATGTCACAGTCATAGATCACACAATCACATGATACAGAGAAGATGTTAGGCATGGTTTGTACTTGAAAATGAAAGTCTATGAAGTTGGCTCAGACATGCAGAGTGTAGAAACTCCATGTGATGAGCTCAGTAATGTGGACTTGTCGGAATGACCTTGGCCTCAACTTATGTGTTGTGCTTCCTATGAGCCACATGGTTACAATTTCAGAGAATGGTCTTGTAAGGAGTTATAAGAAAAGGAGTAAAGTGTGTCACCATTGACACCAGAGATTTAGTATTAACTTTAGTCAATTATCAGGCTAGCTATTACAAAGTGGTCACCAGTCTTAAATATATAAAATAACAAAAGGAGTAACTAAAACAGATCTCTAAGCAAGTATTTCATTAGTGAAACATTATATAAGAGTCTAGATTTAGAGAGGGGAAAACTCTGCATCCAAGTAAATTTGTGGAGTTTGAAGAAGATAATTAGGCAATGGATACAGATGAATATGACCACAGATTTTGACTCAAATAAAGCAAAATAAATATGAACTTTTGATGAAATTAAGTCCATTATAAAGTACCAAACCACCGATGGAGTTTTGGGCACAAATAAGTCCAAATAACCATAGGGATTTGATGTCATATTGAAGTCAAACATGTCTTGGACATATTTCAGAGTTTGGAATATAACAGAAGAATATAGAAGATTCTAGAACAGATAATATTGTATAGTATAACAATAGCATGTTGGCCTTATAGAAAGTATATGAACTTAAGGGTAGGTTAGTTATGGTGTATAGTATATAAGGTAGATTATTTTGTACTTAGAACTCTATTGAGTTCTCTTGTGTTACTTAATATAAAAGTTGTCTTTTGTCTTTACTCTAAGGCTTAAAATCATAACACCTACTGACTGAAGTTCCTACCAGTATTGAGAAGACTACTCCTAGTGTTCAACATTGTCAAGTTAACTGCTATATCTAAGAATCTTATACCAGGTAGACATTTAAAGTCTTTCTCAGACTCTATCCTTATAAATAGACAAAAAGAGTAGGAAGTTAAGAAAATTCTAGATAGTTGTTAACATCACAAGAAGTTCTAGTATCTTACTAAATGGAAGAACTTTGGACTAAAAAAGAACTCTTGGGAAAATACTTTGAAGATATTCATGCTGGATAAAATAACAAATTTCCACCAACTGAACTCTAGAACTTTGTAGTTCATCAAAGCTGCTAAGTTTTTGACCATCAAGTTTTGTATGATTTCCACTTCTTTGAGTCACAGCAATCTAGAAGAGGAAGTAGATATAAGAAAATCTGTTCTTTCAATCACAATATCACCACTAAAGTCCACAGAGTCTTCTTTCCTTTCAGAATGCCAAATACTGTTATATTTTATAGAGTTTGTCCAGTCAACTCTGCTGCTCTCCACCACCAACCTTTACTGAGTACAATCTTATTTATTATATCAACCTCTCTTCTCTTCTAGGCTAATATTTTAGATACTTTCATTATAAATATCTCTGATCATGCTGTCCTCATTATTTCTCATAACATAAGCTGATCTTAGATATTGGAATATATAGTATAGCTATACAGAATGTCTGTTGCCTTCAGGAACCTTACTTCATTTTCTAGGGTTTTCTGGAGATAAGCAGTGTATTTAGATATTTTATAAATAAAGACTTAAGTTTCTTTGGAGATTGCAAAACTCTGTAAAATCTAGCAGACTTTGCCTAGTTGCCCTAATAGTTACCATTAGTAATAGATTGAGAAGAGTAGTAATGATAAACAAAACTAGGCATAGTAGAGATTAGTAGCAGAGTCAATTAAATGAACCCCATAGAGTTAATAGTAGTGTTAGACATTCTAGAGAAAGAGTAAACTCTATAGACTTTAGTGACAGTGTTAGAGTATTAGAGTTTTATGAAATAAAATGTTCTCTTGCATAACTTGTCTACTTTAAAACTCTATAAGTATTTAGTCTTCCATAGTAGAGTTTACTTCTATTCAAATCTTGAACCCTATTAGTGTCTTACTATATTATAATATACTTGAACCTTTATATTTTATTTTGATTTTCTTTTCTTTTTTCTTAATTTGGTTTTTCTTTTTCTTTGATTTTACTTTTACTTTATTTTGGGTGATAAAATATTATATGACTATGGTTACATACCTTGTTATATTATATATTATCATAAATCTAGAACATATTAGAAGAAACTAGAACAATAATGTTAGAATATATAGCTATAGTATATCATTTTCATAGTATAGACATAGTAAAATATCAGGCATAGTTCACACTAAGAGATGAAATGAAGTCCAAAAGAAGTAGGTACTATTGTGGTATATTACTATAGAATACTAGAGATCAAGTTTAACTTGAATATTTGATTTTCAAACTAGCAAATTACAGTATAATATTATAGACTAACTTCCAAGAAATTTGAGATATCCATATTCTAACTTCCAGTTAGAACTCTAACTATACTTAGGTATACTTCCATATTCATGCTTGTTTATATACAAGTTAGCCTTTCATATTTTATCTCCTGGCAACTCATTAACTAGACTCCTGGTCATCCTATATCTTAAAAACCATCTCTATAACATCTTCTTAGTTAGTCTCTACACTACTATTTTCTAGCTACAGTTCCAACTGCAAACTTAGTATTTAAGACCAAGTAGATACTCTGTAGTATTTAGTCTTGAAATTGGCTAAGAACTAACTCAGAATCTTCTAACACTCATTCTCTCACTTCTCCAACTAAGATATTAGTTAGTTCCCTTTGATACCTTGTTATCTGAAATCATGACTATATAATAGACAGTAAGCACAATACATAAGTTGAGGCCAAGGTCATTATTTGAGATGAGGTTGTCAATCCATAAATAAGCTTCCAAACTTAATTTTCAATCTAGGTATCTTGTTTAATCTCATGGGTATCCACATTTATTTCTAAATAAGTTTTTATACTTGATCCAAATCTCTTTCTATATAACTGATCATAGATATTTGCTCAAGACCTGTTTTGCCTGTTAACTTTGTTTATCCTAACCAACTTTGAGGATTGAAGCAATGCTCTACTACTAATGTAGGTTTATTCCTTACCCATCTCATTCATACTAATTAGGTTAAGTGTCTCTACACAAGCATTTTAACCTTTGACATCACTCAATTTTTCCTATTGCTCAACTATCATCTCCTTCCATTGATTCTGGACAAAGATGGTTTCAATTCAAGAATCTCATCTTTCTTTTCCAACTATTTAATAGATAGGAAAACTCAGTATGTTTGGAACAATTTTGTTTCTTCCTCTTTCAGGGCAGATGTGAGTATAAGCCAAGAGTCTGCTCTGTTTCCCATCTTATCTGCTCTTTATATTGCTTTTAATTTTCACATTTTTGAAAAAAAGTCTAAAAATTTCTTACTGAATGTAAATAAGAGGAGCAATATAAAATACAGAAAGGATAGGAGATAGTGCAGAACCTTGCCCTATGCCTACATCTACATCACAGGCTCCAGAATCCTTTCTTTCATTCATGGATGACAGTTTTTTTATTTTCCAGAAAAAAAGTGGTGAAAAATTAAATGCATATCTCTTTTATAGTTATAACATCATTTCCACTCTTTTCAATCAATTCAGACTTACAATCTTGCTCTCTTGACATATAACTACTATTCTTATATACAAGTATAAATTATAGGAGATACTCAGAAGTTTTAGAGTATAGCTTTAAGTGGAGGTTTTAGTGGTGAGATACTAAAAGAGATTGATAGGAAAAATTAGGAAAACTCCATCATGAAAGATTGAGTTGGAAAGAAGTATCTCTACTATGAAATACAGAGTACTTGTAGTGATTGAGCTTGATTATATCACCACTGCAGAGATATGTTGTAGGAAATAAGGTCATCATAGAAAATAGACTTTTGTCAGAGATTGAAGAAGACATCACTACTATAGAGAATAGTCTTTAGAATAGATAAACTTAACATATGATATAGAACTTGTATAGTAGTATATATAGAATAAAAATATACTAGGAACTGTTATAACCTTAGGCTTGGCTCAAGTTGCAACTTAGGCAAAGACTTAGGAAAGGATAGGGGAAGAGTTAATTGGTAAAGTATAAATATACAGGATAGTATCTACAGTTATATATACCTAAAGACCATATATAATATATATGTAAAGAATGAGAAAACAGTAAGGAAAACATAATGAAGCCTTGACTACTACATAAGGCACTGACTGATCATACACATTACTAGCACATAGTGCAGCTAATCATTGAGTCATATCAAAGTAACCCCAACATCTATTGTCCATGAAATAAACCATCTTGAAGACATGAAGCATTGATCATAACAGGAACTTCTTGTTAAGTTCTTTTGTGATCTCTATAAGACTCTTTTGTCATGGTGCACTTGGACACTAACATTTTTCTCTTCTTTCATCTATTTCTCTTGATTTAATATTTCTTTTCTTTTGATTTTTCTTTTCTCTTTATTTTATTTTATTTTATTTGGACAATGAAGAGACACATGACTATGATCACATGACATGTCACATGATGTGAGATTATAGGCCTAGACTCTGGGAGAAAGGGCCAGAAAGATGATGTCAGGGCACATGTATATAGTATGGTTATAAAAATATAAAACAATGGACTTTATTTTATTTTCCTTTTTTATTTTTCATTTTCTTTTAATTATTTTACATTTTTCTATTTTTAGAACACTGGGGTTAGGGTTAGAAGTGATCTGTCACACTGTCACATCAGATGGTATGGTCACAACATTGATCATGAGACGTGAGAGAAAGAAATAAAAGGTTCTGGAGCAAAGTGACATCATACAACATGGATACCACATGTTGGCCTCATGCTTAACACATGGTCGTTTAGAGTAGGATGCACAGTACCCAGCACAGACCATCTGTAGAAGTATATAAGGTAGATTATTTTGTAAAGAGCTTTCTATCAAGTTCTCTTATGTCTTTTCTAATACAAGAGTTTAACCTCTGAATCCACTCTAAGGTTCTAAGGTTATAACAATGGTATCCTTATGAAAGACATGAGGTTGACACATGGATTATACATGAATATTAGAGTAGGGTTATTTATTGTATGCATAGACCATGAGAACTTTGTATAAATAGTATAGGAATACAACAGGAACTTCTTGTCGAGTTTTCTTGTGATCCTCACAATAATATCCCATTAAGAGATTTACTTCTTGTATTACTATTGGTGTTTGTCACTAATAGTTGCCACAACATCTTTGTAATCAGAACTACTTAAGTATGCTCTTAGCTATTATTAGTTAGCAGTTGTCATAACATACTATAGATGATTCTGATCAAATACCTGCCCAGCTTGGAGCCAAGCATAGATACTGATCTCACTTGATGTGGGGAACTATTAGACTATGTAGTAATAGCACTACTTGAGTTTCCAAGTGTTTTAGACACTTTTATTTTTATTTAAGAACTGTAGATACTCTGTAATCTTTAGTCTAATAATTGAATATCTCTAATATGTTGTGGAAACTACTAGTCAAAAGACCAATAGTAACACAAGCAATAAATCTCAAGGCAGATATCAAGTGGGAATCATAAGAGAACTTGACAAGGAGTTCCCAATGTATTGCTACCCTATTTAGACAAAGTCCTCATGGTCCATGCTAATGATAAATAGCCCTACTCTAATGTTCATGTGTAGTCCATGCTCTCACCATGTGTCAACCTCATGTTTTCAACCTCATGTTTTCTATAAGGATACCATGCCATATATATATTCCTTAACATCATTCTTGTTATGATTCAATGCTCAAAGTGTTAAGCAAAGAACTAACTCTTGTATTGAGTGACACAAGAGAACTCAATAGAGTTCCTAAGACAAAGTAGTCTACCTTATATACTATAGCCCGTGGTCTGTGCTAACTAC
>Ga0157364_1005629_pt1 | contig 12792 bp, 6 predicted proteins | sample AttsexASBM2_FD_111476 | JGI IMG/M metagenome (GOLD analysis project Ga0157364, IMG submission 111476) | Fungus gardens microbial communities from leaf cutter ant in Ribeirão Preto, State of São Paulo, Brazil - Atta sexdens ASBM2 | ecosystem: Host-associated > Fungi > Mycelium > Unclassified ... | reverse complement strand
TCGTACTTCAACTGCCTATGCCGAAGCAGGCGGGCCCTGGAGAGTAAACAAGCAAGGCACAAATTGGAACTTATACTAGATATGCCAATAAGCTGCAATCAATTCTGAAAACACTATGCAAGAATAGTGATGCACTGATAGAGCCAAATTCAGTTATAAACTGAACCTGCGGGTTCAGGTTTGTTGAAATAATCTTTGGCTTCAGCTTGTATGCTGCACCTCTACTAGCCATACTGGTTGCATATTTATATTTTGAAAGTGAACTTGGGGGGGGGACTTAGTTGGTGAAAAACCACCCAAGTGTGATGAGGTATATCATTGCCAACATCAGAAATAAGTGTTAGTTTTAGTTGATTTTCAGGATAACTAATACAGTGTAAACTACTGGATTATATGTTACCTAGAATAGTTATCTGAAATGGAGGTTATTAAGCAAGTTACCCTAATTTCTAGTGATTCTCATATATTAGGGGATGGAGGTTTATAAAGTTAGCAAGGGTTCAACAAGAATATCTAAGGTGAAATGGAGATATGTGATCTACACTAGAAAAGATTGGGAAGTGTAGATGAGAGAGAATGGGTTATCTATGGGTTGGAGCAGATGTAGTTGGAACAGGATGTGACACAATTGAGGTCTGTAGAAAGTATATAAAAGAGTAGATAAAGTATGATACTTATTCATGATGTATGGAATATAAATATTAAATATCATAATATGTTTTCAATTTAAGTATGAGAATAAAAGAAGAATCTTGTATTAGGTTAACACAAGAGAACCTAATAAAGTTCTTACTATAATTTAGTTTATCTTTTAGCATTGGTTTGTATATTATTTAATTATATGACTATGACTTTACAACCTATCTATGATATTATGTCATGTCTCTATTAGATATTTGTGACTTGTATATATATATATATGTAGAAATATATTAAGAACTTCTTGTGTTAAGTTCTCTTGTGATCTCTACAAGACTTTTTAAATTCTAAGACTACTTATATTAGAATTATGAAAGAAGAACTTTATTTTATTTTATTTTATTTCTCTTTTTTTATTTTATTTTCAATTAATTTTCTATTTTGGAAACTAGAGTTAGGGTTTACTAGAGTTAGAGTTTACTATGATATCACATGTCACTATTACAATGGAAAATAGTAGAAGATTCTAGAATAAATAATATTATAACAACATGTTTAACATATGTTAACCTTAAGATAGATATATAGTCATTTAGAGTAGGCTAATTCTAGTAGTAGTACAGACTACCAGTCTTAGTATATAAGATAGACAGTTCTGTACAAAGTTTTCTATTGAGTTCTCTTGTGATAACCCAATTCAAGATTCTGTTCTTATTCTAACTCTAAGAGATTTGAATTGTAATAACTTGAGTAAGTTACTAACTGTTATAGTTAGTAGTCATTACAATAGTAAAACTTGGCTATTTTTGAAAACATTATATTATATGACCTCTTCAAAGAAGTCATTACTTACTCTTCTTACATTATTGATATATAACTATTATAATCAATTACTACAAAATTTTCTCAGTATATACTAATATCTTTACTTAGTATTAGAAACTTAAAGAGTATTTGTCCTCATCCATAATTACTTGCTCTTTTAAATAATAACTAGCATGCTTGTTTAAAGGGCTTTCTTTTAAATACTAAAATATCACTTCTCAATCTTACTAAACACTTCAATTCTTTTAATACTGAGACTATTTCATATTGTAAATTACTTGATAACTTTTCTAATCACATCTCTTTCTACTCTTGCAATTGCTTAAGTCTCAGTAGTTATAAATCTCATCTAGAGTTTCTTGACTATCTATATCTTAGGACTTTTTTATTACAAACTTTATTTAACTTGTATATTTATAACCAGTGAACTAATTCTTACAAATCAAGTTGTACTGGAAAGCCTCAAATAAAAACTACTCATATATATATGGGATATATAAAAGTAACAACAGATTATTGAGATATCAGATCATTAGTAACTATAAGTTTCATCTCAGAAACAGCTAGACAGATTTACACAATCAAACTTGTATTAAAAAGTGCTTATAGTAATATAATTAGTTATTTTATATATTATAACTCAAGTTTAAGTAATAAAATAAAAGACAAGTATTAAGTAATACAAGAGAACTTAATAGAGTTTCAAGTGCAAACTAATCTATCTTATATATTACAAATCATAGTCTGTATATACACTATATGTCAAGAATAAAAAGTATGGACTTAGTTTTTTTCTTATTTTATTTTATTTTAGATTTATTTTCATATTTTTCTATTTATAGAACTTAGGGTTAGAGTTAGTTATATGACACAAAAAGAAAGGCATAGAAGGTGCTAAAAGAATAATGTCATACAATATGTATAATGCATGTTGGCCTTGAGTATTACAATCACAAGACCTTAGAGTTGGTCAAGTAAAAAAACCTTGTATTGGGTTAACACAAAAGAACTCGATAGAGAACTCTGTACAAGACTGTCTACCTTATATACAAATACCTAATGGCCTATGTGAGTTATTTCTAGCTTACTTTAAATGACCATATATATGCCTTAAGGTCAACATGTGTATTATATTTTGTATAACATTATCTCTTCCAGAATGTTCTATGTTCTTCCATACATTATGTGACTTGTGACCATGTTATCTGATGTGACCTGTTATGTGACAGCATGATCTTATCACTCTAATCCTAACCCTAGTTCTAAAAATAGGATAATGGGAAATAAATCAAAAAGAAAATAAACATGAGAATAGAAAAAACTAAGTCCACTTCTTGTGATTCTGATATTGATGTATACATATAATAGTTTAGGGTAGGCTAGGAGTACATAGTATGGACCATGTGTTTTGAGTATAAAAGGTAAACAATCCTATAAAGAGTTCTCTATTGAGTTCTCTTATATTAATCCTAATATAAGGTCTACTTTCTTAACCAACTTTAAGATTTTGAATTTGTAACACTATAACTATCTTACTATATACACTTTATAAGGCTAACATACTATTACTATGCTATATAATATTATTTGTTCTAGAATTTTTTATGTCTTTCTCTATGTTATGTAATCATGTAATATATATGACTATTCTATAACAAATATTATGTTTCTATTATACTTTATGACTTGTGTAATTATTATATATGATCTTATATTATACTTTTTGCCTAAGTCCAAAATATTAAAAAATAAAAATAAAAACAAAATATAAAATAAATATAAAATAAATAATATAAAATAAAAAACAAGAAAATAAAATCAAGTCAAGTCTATTGTTCATAATATTGATACTTAGAGGATATTCTTCAATTATTCTGCTATTTAAAAATACCATTTTCTTACTTTTAGAAGTAAGAATTATAAGCCTTTTTAGCTTAACTACTCCAAGAGTAGTAATTGGCTCTCTTATATTGGCTAGTCAGTTATATCAATAATAAGCTCTCTATATTTTAGTCAATATTTAAGGTTATTCTATCTAGGTTCTTAACCATCTAGTGTAATAATTTTAAGGTTAAATTAGTAGTATTCTGCTTAATATAATATCTGTCATAAGATAATCACATAGGCTACAGTTATATATCACATGATCATATAACATAGAAAAAGTTGTAAAAGATTGTAAAACAGATAATATTATGACTTAAGTCTTTAAGTAAAAATAAAAGATGACTTTTATATTGGGTAATACAAAAAAACTTAATAAAGTTCCAAGTACAAGATAGTCTATCTTATATACTATAGACTGTAGTCTGTATACACATTATAACTAACCTACTCTAAAGTACATATGTTTTTCATAAGGTTAACATGTTATTACTATGCTATATAACATCATCTATTTTAGAACCTTCTATGTTAGAAACAGACCAGCTACTGAACCAGTTATGCTAAAAGTGTGCAATATCAAGCTTAGCTTTGACATCTGGCTGATACTATATATGTACTTCATATTGTACTCCTAACAACTTGATAGTAGACTTTATCACAAAGTTACTATTAGTAGCAGGAAAGAATGGAATATAAGTAGTATGTAATAGATTATCCAAGATTTTGCATTTTGTAGCAACAATAAAAGAAATATTAGCAGAGAGATTAGCTAGGCTATTTAAAGATAATGTGTATGTTACAACTTAAAGATCTTAGAGTTGATCAATAAGAAAAACCTTATATTAGGGTAACTCAATAGAGTTCTAAGTATAAACTAGTTTATCTTATATATTATATACTATGGTTTATACACACACTATAACTACCCTACCCTAAAGTACATATACTTTTTATAAGGCAAACATGTAGTTACTATGTTGTATGACCTTATTTGTTTCAGAATCTTCTTCATTCTTTTTTGTGTCATATAATGGTGTAACAGTTGTGATAGTGATAGTGATATCACACTAATACTCTAACTCTAAGTCAAAAATAAAATAAAATGAAAAAGAAATGAAAAATCAAAAGAAAAATAAAAATAAACAAAGTCTAACATTCACAATTCTGATAGCATGGAAGTTGTGTAGATTGCCAAAAAGTGTAGTTTTAGATAGAGGACCACAGCTTACAGCAAAGTTAACAAAGAAGCTGAATAAAATATTGAAAATTGAGATAAAGTTGTTGACATTATTTTATCCTCAAACTAATGGTTAAACAAAAAGAATGAATTAGGAATTAGAATAATATTTATGGTTTTTTGTTAACTATAGGAAAAAGAATTGGCCAGAATGGCTAGTGACAGCTAAGTTTGTAGTAAACAACAAGATACACTCAACAACTAATATATTTCTATTTATGGTAAACTATAGTAGAAAATTGAGGATAGAAGTGGATATTAGGAGAAAGAAAAAAGTAGAGAAGCTGATGGAGTTTGTATAAAGAATGAAAAAGATTTAGAAAGAGGTTGGAGTAGTATTAAGAAAGGCTCAGAAAGAAATCAAGCAACAAGCAGATAGGAGAAAAAAAGAAGTTAAAGAATGAAAGAAGAGTGACAAGATGATACAAAGTACAAAAGACTTAGTGTTCAAGAAAAGACTAGTAAGAAAGCTAGTAGATTAATATGTTGGTTCATATATCATTAACAAGATAGTTTCTACCAATGCAATCAAACTACAATTGCCAACTTCAATAAGAATTTATCTGGTTGTGAGTGTTAGTCAAGTAGTGTGATACAAAGAACAAGTGGGAAGCAAAAGATGAAACTAGTAGAGATAGATGGAGTTGAAGGGTGAGAGATAGAAAAAATTCTAAATAAAAGAAAAATAAAAGGAATAGTAAAGTATTTGATATGATGGAAAGAATTTACAGTGGAGTATAATATATGGGAAAGAGAGGAGAGCTTAGAAAACTCAAAGAAGGCAGTAGTAGAATTTGAGAAAAAGATAAGTGTGGAAGTAAGAAGATAAGAAAAGCTAGATATAGCAGAAGAAAGAGATTTTAGAAGAGGGAAGTTACTAGAGAAGTATACAGCAAAGATGTTGTATAGGTAGGATAATAGAAAGTTTAAGGAGGAGTATTTGAGGAAGTTAAAGAAGAATTAGCAAAAATAGAAGTCAGTTTCATTGGAGAAAAAATTTTAAAAGGGTTATATCAGAGTCAAAGATAGCAATATTTAATTATTTTCATTTCATTTCAATTTTATTTTATTTTCTATTTTATTTTCTTATTTTTGGACTTAGATTAGAGATTAGCATAATATAACATAACTAGGTAAAAAACAACAACTAAGAATAGTGACTCTTCCACACAACTATGCCATCAAATCTCTTCTTGAAAACAGATATACAAATGATACATGTACTCATTGTTTTTCTTTGGAATATATAACTCTCAGACAATGACTAAAAATCAAGAGTCCTATTGTAGACACCAACAATTGTCTTAATGGAATTTTCACCTCGTTTGATACTCTAAATAAAGAATTCCTCCCAGGTCAAAGAATAATTGATCAATTCACTAGTCAATATTTGTTCCATCATATAAACTATAAAGATAAAGAAAGTAAGACTACTTATCTTCAAAAGCTTGACAATATCATTCTTGAAGAGTTATCAAATGCTAATACTATTATTATTGTTTCTAATGCTAGTATTAGAAACAACATAGCCATATCCATTATTCATGTCCATTCTCACTCCAGTCTCATTAAGAAAATGATTTATTATACTGTTAACATTACTATAACTGAAGCAGAGTTATTTGCCATAAAATGTGGGATCAACCAAGCCATTTAAATTATGAATGGCTCTTATATCATCATTATCACTGACTCAATCCACTTAGCATATCAAATTTTTGATCTATCTGTTCATTTCTATCACCAGCAGTTTATTATTATCCTAAAGTATTTTAGATTGTTTTTCAACAAACAACTGTCTAACATTATTGAGTTTTGGGATTATCCTAATAGTACTAAGTGGTTCTTATATGTAGTAGTTGATAATGATACAAATAAATTTAATATTATCCCCATATCTCCATCAAAGGTATTATGGGACTTCAGCAAGAAAGAAAAATGCAATGATATTATCAAAAATTGACAGATGATCTTCTAAGTATCTGACCTCAAAATAAAACAATTTCTTGAATTATTAGATGATGAACTCAATACCATTGAACCTTTATATACAAAAAAAGATCTGTAGATCAAGTATTTCAGGCATTTAAACTTGTTATATGTCAGAGTTACAAAAGCTATTACCAATCACACTCCAATTGGCAAATATTATCTAAGATTCTTTCCTAGAGAAGATTTTAGCTATTTATATAGGTTTTATCCAATTGAAACAAGATGTCATGTCCTATATAATTGTGGGAGGTTTAATAAATTTTGAAATCTGATAAGAGATACACTTAGTCAAGTTATAGTGTTCTTAAAGTTCAACCTGAGTACTTTTCCTTCTCATTTTCTTTTCCATGTAGTTTATTTCTATATATATAGTTATGAAGTAGCTACTACAGACTGCTATAACATCTTATGTAATAAATTGCTAAATATAAAAATAAAAAAGCATAATGTGACATATGACATGACATGATGTCACAAGTCACATTCACACAATCATATATCTCAGAAGAATATAAAAGATTTTAAAACAATGATATTATATCACATGTCAATGGTATGTAGTATATATATTCTTTAGAATAGACTAGATTTAGTGTAGTATGGACTATTAGCCCAGTGTATATAAGGTAGACATTTTGCACTTGGAACTCTATTGAGTTCTCTTATGTTAAACTAATATAAGATTTTTCTTTTAACTTATTTTTTAGTTTTAAGTTATAATAATTTGAGTACTTGAACAAAGTTCTAGCATGCTTCAATGTAGCAACTAACCCAACAAGTACTCCACTACCATTAGGCTATGTGTTGAAACCTAATGACAAGTAGTGTGACCTTAATTTCCATCAAAAGTACTAGCAAATAGTTAAATCTTTAATGTATTTAATAATTAGCTCATATATAGGATTTACTATAGTCAAATTTCAGATAGAAAATCTCTTAAATGAGTATTATTGAGCAGGATTGCATTTCTGCAAGTATTAGATAGTCTATAATAGACTTAGTAATGAGTTTGTTATAGTATACTCTGATTTAGACTGAGCATAAGATTGAGAATTATATAAATCTGTGACTAGTTACTTTATTCTTATAGCTCACAGAGTAATATTCTGGATAAGCTACCAGCAAAAGATAGTATTCCTGTCTTCAACTAAGACTAAATACATGGCTCTTTCTGATTGTGGCCATTAGCTTGTCTAGACAAGAAACCTTCTCAATAAGGTCAGTTTTAATGATTGTCAGGCATAGTTCACATTAGAAGGTGAAAGTCTATAGGGTTGGCTTGGAAATGTATAGAGTATAAAAACTCTATGCAATGAGCTTGGTAATATGAACTTGTTTATGTGCTGTGCTATCTGTTTGCCATGTTGTCACAATTTTAGATGAGTAGATGAAGTCCAAGATAAAAGTAAGTGCTGATTTGGTGTATTACTATTGAATACCAGAGATTGAGTTCAGCAGGAGTTATCTTCATTGATTATCAGACTAGTGAATTACAGTATAACTACTAGTCTTATATACAAGTCAGAGATATAAGAGATGCTCAGGATTTCAATATACTACCTGAGCAAAGATTTCAGTGGTGAGATACTAACAGAGTCAGATAGGAGTATCTCTATTATGAAAGACTGAATATCCTAGTTGTTGCATCACTACCACAGGAATGTGTTACAGAAAGAATAGATGTTATGGAAGATGTGCTTGTCTTAGAAATGTTGTAATGATAACACTGCCATTGAGACATATCTTTAGAATAGATAAACTTGACATATAATAGTATCTCTTTCTTAGAACTGAGCCTTCAAAGTTTTATTGAGTTTATCTAAAGAACCTGTGATGGTGCCTAGGTCAATAATATATAAATAAGAAGAAAAATTTTATCTTTTCCCTATACTATCATATCTTTTCCTCTGTTTTTAGATATCTCCCAAGCTAATGCTGAAATGCTTGAACAACAGTACCAAGAGATGCAGCAATAACATGAAGAGAAGAAAAAGCTCTAGGCTCACCTAGAAGAGGTGGCAGAAGCTTGCTGTATTGAGCAAGCTATGCAAAAGATAGGAAAAGTTGCTAAGGCTAAAGCATGGAAGAAGGCTGAAAAGAGAAAGCATATAAAGAAGAAGGAGAAGAGAAAACAGCTGGATTATTTGAAGAAACTCTGGGACAAGGTTTTGGCTGAGGACATCATACTTATGGCAGGCACTGAGAACTCCCAGATTGTAGGGGCCAAATATAAGAATATAGTTAACATTTTTAGAGAATGAGGTAGAAGTATAGCTCTTTAAGAAAACAAAAGAAAAACAACTGAGAAAGTACTATGGAAGTGCCATAGTTAAGATGGGGAGTAATAACTTCTGTGAGAGGTGTATGCATGCCAGACAAGACTGCCTGGTGTACAACTCTAGGTGAGTATAAATAATTTTTGTTTCTTTGAATCTATTAATAATCTTCTTCTTTATAGTTGTTCCCTTGCATGCACTGAGTGCACTGCTATCAAGTAGCAGTCCATCTCCTATCTCAACACTACTTTCCAAGTGATGGTCTCTATCTACAGTAAGGTGTTAAGTGCTATTGAAAAGTCACTCTGAGATCTTGTTAAAGAGTACTAGGGCATCAGAAAGTCTCTATAGAACTTGGTAGAGGGCCAGGAGAGGAATATATCTCAATTAGTAAGAATTAGAGCTGTAGTCAATAGAAGATGGAGTTTGAAGGAGGATCTGCAGGGTAGTGATGAGGAAGAGGAAGAAGAAGATAGAGAATGGGAGGAGTCTGAAGAAGAGCCCAAGGAGAGTCAGGAAGAGGTGTTGGAAGGAATTCTATTGTCAGCCTCCTGTTAGAATTCTGGTTTTGTTTTATTTGAATACTGATTTATGAGATATTTTCTTCTGTCTATAACTATGTGAGTAATGAAATTATGAGATAGCTAGGGAATAAAAATAAAATTAAAGTCTGAAAATTTGAAAAGAAAAAGAAAAATCCTATGAAAAGTGTGTAGAAGCTGAGGTTGAGTCAAAAACAGACAGAATATACTAAGAAAAATAATCATAATTCCTATTGAAAGTGTGCAGAGATTGAGGATAACATATACCAGTATGATTAGGACAATGGAAGTGAACTGAGCTTGGTGGGATATGTGATATGGAAATCAGATACCAAGTCAGTAGCATAAGTGAGCTCAGATTTGTCTTCAGTGTCTTTATATCCTAGCCAGATTATCTTGTATAGGAGCTTGCATTCCTATTGGTAATCAATTTTGGAGTTCACTATCTAAGAGATTTCATACTCAGATTTCTTATTGATTATAACTAGTGTAGGGGCTAGCTATTTTCTCTTGGAAAAAGTATTGAATATAGTAGATTTGACTATAGACACATGGAAGACTGGATGAACAATAGTATACTAGGCTGGGAAATGATTTTGTAGGGTCTGAGGTAATTTTTAGAAAGCTTCTTTGAGGGCCAAGTGGTTCTGAAAAACTAAGCTTTAATAAAGACTTGATCACCTACTTTGAAATTGGATGTGGAGGAACATTGTATATTAGTAGACTTCTGATAATACTGTTGGGCTGTGAAGATCTCAGCTTTGAGAGTACTCTGTAATTCATCAAGACCTATAGTAAAGTCATAGGCTTGAAAGGAAGCAATATCATATTCAAGGTAAATGGTAATGATTGGATGATATTGCTTATTAGCAAAGAATAGAAAAATACTAGTGGTAGTACTTGGAACATTGTTGTAAAAGAACTCTGCAAGCAATAGTAGTTTAGACTAGTTGTCTTGCTGGTAATTATAGTATATATGGAGGTATTATTCAAGAGTCTGGTTCATACATTTGATTTGTCTATTATCTTTAGAATGATAGCCTGAAGTGAAGTGAAGTCACATGTCCAGAGCAGCACCTAAAGAATGGAAAAAAAATTGACACAAATTCTGAACCTTGGTCAGAGGTAACATAAGAAGAAGTACTGTGTTTAGAGAATATATGAAGAATGAACAGATATGCTAAGTTTGCAGATATGATAGTATCATGGACAGGAGTAAAGATTACCTGCTTAGTGAGTCAGTTGACTATGACCAGAATAGTGTCAAATCCAGAGAATGACAGAAGTTTCTTGATAAAGTCTATAGAAATGAAACTCCATAGTTGTTTGGAGATAGTTTGAGAGATCTATAGAGCTTGTGATATTGTAGTTTATATCACATACAAGTGATATAAGACTTGCAGAATTGTTGTACATAAGTGCAGAGGCTAGATCAAGAATATCTATAGTAAACTAGTTAATGGAGCTGAACTCATTAACACTATGTAGGCAAGTCTATATATTACCATTGGAAAAGAGTTTGATAGCTATGTAGTCATACAAGAATGAGGGGTCATAAACAACCATTAACCATTTTGGTGCAATTTGAAAAGTGTCTAAGGTCTGTGGAATATATGTCAAAATTGCATTCAATGATACTTCAAGTATTGAAAAAGCTGGCATTTATGAGCTACCAGGAGAACATTCCAGTAATTTCTTGACTAAGTTGAGGTTGATTTTGATGTCTGCATTATGCAGATAGTCATCATTTCTGGGTTGAAGTTAGCAGCTATATAGGTCTAGTGAACAATATCTCACTAAAACTGAAAAGAGTTGAATATAACCAAATCAATCAAATATTCAGTATGCACTTATCTTAGAATACCAGTTCCAGTATTTTGTTCTGACTGAAATAGCTAGCTAGAATGTGATCATGATTATACTAGAAAACATATGTGCAGACATTACCAGCAGATGATATATAAATTGTGTCATCAAGATAGAGAAGACTGTTGGGGTCTGTATCACAAATGAGCTACTCTGTTACAACTCAAGGACCTTAGGGTTGGTCAATGGGAAGAACCTTGTATTGGGTTAACACAAGAGAACTCGATAGAGAGCTCTTCTACAAATTAGTCTACCTTATATAGTCCTACAAATGGTCCGTGCCTAGTACTGTACACCCTACCCTAAACAACCATGTGTAGTTTATGAGGCCAACATGTGGTGCCCATGTTGTATGATGTCATCCTTCCAGGGCCTTCTACCCTCTTCCATGCGTTATGTAACTCATGACTGTGCTATCTGATGGGGCCCACTGTGTGACAGCATGATCTTGTCACTCTAACCCTAGTTCTAAAAATAGAATAATGGAAAATAAATTGAAAAGGAAATAAAAATAAGAAAGAAAAGTAGAAAAATACTAGGTCTACTTCTTTTATTCTTGACATACTCACTGGTTATGATACTTGAGCTTAATAGTGTTTCAGAGGTTCAGTGTAAGGAGGTAATAATAATAGGTGATAAGTAGTATCAATAGGAATAATTAATGTAAATTGATGTTGTTAAGTCTAAAATCTAATTCTCAGATACAGAAGTATATATATAAAAGAGTAATAGTCTGTGCACAAGCTGTTGCCATCACATGATCAAAACTCATACTTGATGGGAGCTGTCATTTATCATAGCAGCTGTTAGGCTAATTTTAGAAGATAACTAATTATGTCACTACATTAATATGCTTGTATCTTTATAAATACTTGTCACTATGAGATATACCATATATTATTGGAAACAGTTTGATGAGCATCTTCCAATACAAGTTCTATTGTGCAAATCTGTCTAGCCATTTATAAGATATCAGTAAATGAAGCTTTTATAGCTACTGATAGCCTGATATCTGTTGTGGCAATCACTAGACTTAATTGTCCAATAATCTCACTAACGAGTAAAGCTCAAAGATAGCTATAATGTGGGAATTCACAAGAGAACTTGACAAGGAGCCTCTTCTTAATTAGAGTCCTATTTATACAAATAGTTCATGGTCCGTGCTACTAATAAATAACCCTGCCCTTATGTCCATACTTCATCCTCATTCCTACCTTATGTCCTACTTAAGGCCACTATGTGTACTCTAGGTGTCCTGACATCATCTTCCAGACCCTTCTATCAAGTTCTAGGCTTATGACATCACATCATGTGACCTGTCATGTGCCTTCCTTGTCATGTGCCTTCTCTATTGTCTTTCAAAATAAAATAAAATAAAATAAAATAAAATAAAAGTAAAATCAGAAAAATAAAATAAAATAAAATAAAAATTGTTAGTGTCCAAATGTCCCATAACAATATCTTGGTTGTTTGTTATTGCTTTTGTACATCCCATATATATACAGATAGCTCTCATTTGGGACTTTAC
>Ga0157364_1005628_pt1 | contig 12792 bp, 12 predicted proteins | sample AttsexASBM2_FD_111476 | JGI IMG/M metagenome (GOLD analysis project Ga0157364, IMG submission 111476) | Fungus gardens microbial communities from leaf cutter ant in Ribeirão Preto, State of São Paulo, Brazil - Atta sexdens ASBM2 | ecosystem: Host-associated > Fungi > Mycelium > Unclassified ... | reverse complement strand
TATACCAGCAGCAGGACATAAAGAACAATAGAAGACAGTGGAATTGGTTACCAGAAACTATTGGTGGCCAGGAGTAACAAAAGATGTAGAGAGATATGTGGAAGGATATGATTTGTGTCAGCAAATGAAGAACAAGACAGAGGAAGTAGTAGGGAAGTTAAAGTTAGGAGAAGTTCTGGAAAAACCATAGATGCATATATTAGTAGACTTCATTACCAAGTTACCGATTGTAGCAAGAAAGGACGCGATCTTGGTAGTTTGTGATAGGCTATCAAAAATGACGCACTTTGTAGTAACTACAGAAGGAATGACGGCAGAAGGATTAGTAAGACTTTTCAGAGATAACATGTAGAGGCTGTATGGATTACCAGAAAGTATGGTATCAGACAGGGGACTGCAGTTTGCTGTGGGGTTGACCAAGGAGTTGAATAGGATGTTAGGCATTAAAACAAAATTATCAATGGCATTCCACTCTCAAGCAGATAGACAAACAGAACACATAAACCAGAAGTTAGAACAGTATCTCTAGCTCTTTGTAAATCACAGGCAAAAGAATTGGCCAGAATAGTTAGCATCAGCTGAGTTTGCAGTAAATAATAAAGTTCATTCAACAACAAAGGTATCTCTATTTATGGCAAATTACGGTAGGGAATTGAGGATAGAAGGGAACATTAGAAGGAAAGAAAAGGTGGAAAAGGCAACAGAATTTGTGGAGAAATTAAAAAGGGTACAGGAAGAAGTAGGGGCAGTATTAAAGAGAATGTAGGAAGAAATGAAGATATATGCAGACCAAAACAGAAAGAAAATAGAAGAATAGAAGAAAGGGGACAGAGTAATGCTAATATCACAAATAAGATACTCACTGGTTGTGATACTTGAACTTAATGGTGGTTCAGAGGTTCAGTATAAGGATATGATGATGATAGATGATGGAAAGTATCAATAAGAATAATTGATGTTGTTAAGTCTGAGGTCTAGCCCTCAGACACAGAGATATATATACAAAAGAGTGATGGTTCATGTGCAAGCTGTTACCATCACATGATCAAAATTTACCAATACTTATTGCTTTGAGACACATCATATACCGTTGGAAACAAATTGATGAGCACTTTCCAACATAAGTTCAATCATGTGAATCCGTTCAGCCGTTCTTGAGATATTAGCAGACAAAGCTTTTACAGCTATTGATGGCCTGATATCTCAGTCATTTGTTGTCACTTTTGTGCATTCTACACATATGCAAATAGCCCTCATTTAGGGCTTTCCAGCACAACTTAGTTTGTGAAAATCAGTTCACTAGTTGTAGAGATACAAGCTGAATGAAGTTTGTGACAGCTAAGTACAAAAGACTTAGTATTTAAAGAGAGACTGGTATGCAAATTGGTAAAGAGATATGTGGGGCCATATGAAGTAAAAGAAGTAGTATCATCAAATGTGGTAAAACTACGACTATCAAGCTCAATGAGAATTCATCCAGTAGTCAATGTAAGCCAAGTAGTGCAATATAGAGAGCAGATAAAAGGGCAGAAAAGGGAAGAAGGAAAACCAGTGGAAGTCAAAGGAGTGGAGGAATGGGAGGTGGAAAGAATTTTGAATAAAAAGAAAATAAAAGAAGTGGAGAAGTATCTAGTATGATGGAAGGGGTTCACAGCAGAAGGTGACACATGGGAAAGGGAGGAGGACCTGAAAAATGCAAAGGAGTTGGTGGATGAGTTTGAGGAAAGAATTAGCACAGAAATAAGAAAGCAGGAGAAAGTAAATCAGAAACAAAAAAGAGGATTGGATCAAAGAGCAGAAGAGTTCAAAAGGATGGAGTTACCAGAGAGGTATACAGCAAAAATACTGTATGGGTGGGATGACAGAAAATTTGAGACAGAATACCTAAGAAAGTTAGAAAGAAATTGGCAAAGGTGGAAGTCAGTTTCTCTAGAGGAAAAACCTTGAAGAGGGGGTAATGTCAGAGTTGCAAGAAAGGGACTTAGTTCTTTTCTCATTTTTTCTTATGTTCTTCCTATTTTTAGCACCTAAGGTTAGGATTAGTAATAATATAGGTCACATGGCACAGAGAAGATTCTAGAAGGATAATATCATACTACGTATAGACTTCATGGCTAACATATAGTCATTTAGGGTAGGCTAGAAATAGCTAGTATAGGCCATGAGGATTTGGTATATAAAGGTAGACTATTCTATACAGAGTTCTCCATTGAGTTCTCTTGTGTAAACTCTATATAAGGTTCTTCTTCTGTCTAGCACTAAGGGCTTGAGTTATAATATTTAGATATATATAGCTGTAGATACTATCCTGTATCCTTATGCTTTACCAATTGATTATCTTCTCTGTCTCTACTCAAGTCTTTGTTTGAGTTACAACCTGAGCCAAGCTTAAGGTTGTAATATAGATACTGTTATGGTCTTAAGCTCAAAGGGTTAAGCAAAAGAACAACTCTTATATTGAGTAACACAAGAGAACTCGATAGAGAACTCTTCTACAAACTAGTCTTTCTTATATAGTCCTACAGATGGTCCATGCTAACTACTGTGCACCCTACCCTAAACAACCATGTGTAGTTCATGAGGTCAACATATGGTGTCCATGTTGTATGATATCATTTGTTCTCGAATCTTCTACTAAATTCTCCCAAGTCTTGTAATTTGTCTTGTGACTACATCATCAGGTGACTGATGTGACAACATGACCGATCAACCCTAATCCTAGTTGTTCTAAAAATAGAAAATGAAAATAAAAGAAAAGGGAAGTTTAATTAAGTTAGTCATATATTATCTGAGAACATAGCAGTTGGAGTTGAAATAATCTTAGTTGGAGTTGAAATAATCTTAGGCTTCAACTTATATGTTGCATCTCTACAAGTTATATAGATTATATATTTTGAAAGAGAACTTGGTGAACTTTTTAGTAGATTGGGACCATCAGAGAATGACAAGGTATGTTGTTGCTAACACTGGAAGAGAATGTCAGTTTTGGTTAATTTTCAAGATAAAGCTAATATAGTGTAAACTACTAGTTTATATACTAGATATACTACCCAGGGTAGTTATCTGAAATAGAACTGCTAAGTAAGTTACCCTAGATCCTAGTGATCTTCAGATGTCATGGATGTAAGTCTATAGAGTTAGCAAGAGTTTAGCAAGAATGTTTGAGGTAGAATGAAGAGGTTGATCTACTTTGAAAGAGGTTAGAGAGTGCAGATAAGGAGAGAAACATTATCTATAGATTGGAGTAGATGTGACTGGAATAGAATGTGACACTAGCTTAACTTTGTCATGTGGTCATAATTTAGAAAGAGAATGTTTCAGATATGAACTGAGATAAGTATAATATTCAAGTTGATTATCAAACTAAGGAACTATATATGATAGCTGTAGTTTTTAAATACAGAAAGAGACATTCTAATAATAATATACTATATATATTCTAGGTTTGTTAGATACCATGAAAGTTGTTAATCAGAACTTCATATGATTTGTTGTAGAATGGATAAACTCTTGCCCATGAATTGATAGGTGATTAGAATAGGGTATAATCCATTCTGAAAGAGGATAAGTGAGTATGAATAAGACTAGTGTTATTTAGATATAGTCAGGTTAGTATGTGACAGTATTTCCTTCTAAAAGCTAAGTTTTAAGACTTTAGTTATTTATATATAAGAGTGTATAGAGATTTTTTAGTAAAAAATGAAGAAATAGAAAAACAAATATAATTGAAATTAAGTCTGAGAGAAGAAAAAGTTAAGGGAAAAAGACAATGGCAGGTATAGACTGGAGTTAAGGTAGTAAAAGTGAACTAGATTTGTTAGAATAAGCAAGATGAAAATTAAATATTACTTTAGATGTATGAATGAGCTCTAAAATAAGTAGCCAATCACATTCATCTTCTGTATTCTCATATTCTAACTAGACAACTTTGTATAACAGCTTATATATATATTTACAATTGATTTTTAAGTCAATTATTCAAGAGATTTCATATTTGGATTTATTATTTATTACAACAGGTGGTGAAGAGGTTCATATCAACTAAGAAAATATTAGGTATAACAAGCATGAACATGAACACATTGAAAACAGGATAGATAACATACATTAATTTTAGGAGATAGATAGTGAAAAAATGAATACAAGCTCAGTTGATGATCTCAAAGAGTTCTTGATATCTTTTTAACAGCTTTTTTGAGAGTTATAAAGTATAGAAGAACTGAACTTTAATCAATACTTATTGTTCTACCTAGAAGTTAGTATGTATTGTATCAGAGTTGAAGATAGTGAACTTTGCTTATTTTCATTTTCATTTTCATTTATTTATTTGAAACTTAAGATTAAAGTTTAGTATGACATCATATATGACTGTCACAAACTGTCACAAGTTACAGTCACACAATCATGTATTACATAGAACATTATAAAAGGTTCTAGAACAATAATATTATTTCACATGTTTATAGCATGTAGTACATATGTTCTTTTAAAGTAGGCTAGATTAATATAACATAGATTATTAGTCAAGTGTATATAAGGTAGACACCTTATATACACTTTGTAACTAGAACTTTATTGAGTTCTCTTATGTAATTCTTATATAAGATTATTTTTATCTTTTAACCCTTAAATTTGAATCATAATATATTAGCCAACTATTGGTACTATTGTATAGTAGATATTTCTATTTTCAGAGTGTTTTAAAGATCATTAAGGTCTACAGTAAAGCAATATCATATTTCAGGTATATATTAATATTTAGATGGTAGTCTTTATTTACAAAAAATAAGATACTAGTAGTAGTATTAGAAGTATTGTTATAGATGAATTCTGTAAGTAGAAGAAAGTCTAACCAACTGTCTTGTTGGTAGTTGTAGTATAATATAAAGATATTATTCTAATATCTAATTAGTGTATTCTATTTAACTATCCTTTTTTAAGTAGTATCCAAAGGTAAAATATTAAGAGTAGATTCTAAAGATTGGAAGAAGTTTGAGATAAACTCAAATCTGTGGTTAGAAGTAATATTAGAATTAAAGATGATAAACTTATTTTATTTCCATTTCTTTTTCCATTTTTATTTTATTTTCCATTTATTTTTATTTTCCATTTATTTTTATTTTTTGGACTTAGAGTTAAGAGTTAGTATGACATCACATATCTGTCACATAACATATAACACAGTCACAAGTCATAGTTACAATAATCATATATTACAGAAGAAAATAGTATGTAGTATATATGTTTCTTTAGAGTAAGCTAAATTGGCATAGCATAGACCATTAGCCAAGTATATATAAGATAGACACTCTGTAACTAAAACTTTATTAAGTTTTCTTGTGTTAATCCAATATAAGATTCATCTTTTGTTCTTATACTTAAGCTTGAGTTGTAATAAGTAATGTAAGATAGAACCCTATATTTAGAGAAGATATAGATGGTAATTAATTTAGCTAGGTTATGTAAAATGATAGTATCTGCCATTGGAATGAATATAGTCTGTTTAGAGAGTCAATCAATAATAACTAAAATTGTGTTAAAACTAGATAAGAAAAGAAGTTTTTTGATATAGTTTATAAATATTAAGTTTCACAGGTATTTAGAGATTAGAAGTTACTTGAGAGATTCATAAAACTTATAACTTAGACCTTATACAAGTAATATAAGACTTATAGAAGTTCTTAATATTCATGTATATAGAAGGCTAAGTATATTTATAACAAATGAGTTTTAGTATCTTGTTTTGTCTAAAATATATTGTAAGGATGTGATCTTAGTAGTACTGGAGAATACATATGCAAAAGTTATTCACAAGCAGTATAATTTATAAGTAAAAGTTTGGATATATTTAAAGACTGGTATTCAATTGGGTTGTAGAGATAATTCCTTAAGTGTATTATTATATATGACTATAAAACAAATATTGTTATACAGACTATTAAGATCTACAATAATAGCTATATGAAGAAAAGGGAAGATGAGAATGATTTCTTAAAGAAATGTTATGAGTTGACTATGAGTGAAGATAGTATAGAGGTTGTATAGGTTGACAGAGATACAGGCAATACTTTCTTCTCTCAGATAATGTTATGATCTTAAGTCCTTAGAGTAAGACAAAAGAACAACTCTTGTATTAAGTAATACAAGAGAACTTGATAGAGATCTCTTTACAAACTAGTCTATCTTTTATACTACTACTGATGGTCTGTGCTTACTACTATATATCCTACCCTAAATGACCATATGTAGAACATGAGGTTAATATGTGGTATTCATGTTGTATGACATCATTTGTTCTAGAACCTTCTACTTCATTCTCCCAAGTCTCATGACTAATGTTGTGACCACATTATCAGATTGTGACTGATTACTTCTGACTCTAACCCTAGCTGTTCTAAAAATAGAAAAATAAGAAAATAAAATGAAAAATAAAATAGAGAGAAACTAAGTCTACTATTTGTGAACTTGATAGATAAAGTGTTACAACTCAAATCTTAGTATTAAGACAAAAGAAGAACCTTATATAAAATTTATATAAAAAAACTCAATAGAGTTTCTAGTATAGGATATTTACCTTATATATACTAGCTAGTGGTTTGTATAAGATTATTACTAATCTACCCTAAAGGCTATATATACTATATGAGATTAACATACTATTAGTATATTATATGATATTATCTTTTTAAAATTTTCTATATAGTTTGATATATCATGTAAATAAAAATAAAATAAGTCTGTAGAAAGGATAAGAAAGATTTAAAAAAAAGCTAGAATAACATTGAGAAAAGCTACAGAAAGAAATAAAAAGACAAGCAGATAGAAGATAAAGAGAAATAGAGAAATAAAAGAAAGATGATAAGATAATATTAAATACAAAAAATGTAGTATTTAAGAAGAGACTAGTGAAGAAGTTAATAGAAAGATATATAATATAAGGCTATATATAGTTGAGAAGATAATATCAAAAAATATATTGAAGATAAAGTTGTTAGTCTCTATAAGAATATATCTAGTAGTGAACATTAGTAGAATTATAAGATATAAAAAACTAGTAAAGAATATCCATTCCAGCCATATCTGCCTTAATCCATGAAGAATATCTCTACTCTTATCTATACTCTTATCTATACTCTCTGACCTCTTCTAGTATAAATCAATCATTTCCATTTTACTTTAGACATTTTCACTAGACTCTTGCTAACTTTATGAATTTCCATCTTTGATATTCAAGAATCATTAAAAATCAGAGTAACTTGCTTAACAGTTTCTATTCCTAAATAACTACCCTAAGTAGTATACTTAGTATATAAGCTAGTAGTTTACACTATAGTCTTATTCTAAAAATTGACCAAAACTAATATTATTTTCTGGTATTGACAACCAACAATGTACCTTACTATTATCTAGTGGTCTTGTCTTTCTAGTTTTCTAAGTACTCTTCTAAAATATCCAACCAGTATGACTTGTAGAGATACAGTGTATAAGCTAAAGCCAAAGATTGTTCTAACTCTTGCTTTTATGTTCTCAGATAATGCTTAACTCTTATTTGGACTTTTGAGATCTTTATTAGATCTTGGATAATAAAGTATAAACTATATCTAACAAGAAACCAAAACTAATTAAAGTTAATAGAGTAAAAGAATAAGAGGTTGAGAAAATTCTAAATAAAAGAAATATATAGGAGGTGATAAAGTATTTAGTGCATTAAAAGAGGTTTATAGCAGAAAATAATATATAAGAGAAAGAAGAGAATTTGGAAAATACAAAGGAGATAGTAGCTGAGTTTGAAGAAAGAATGAGTATAGAAATTAGACAATAAATGTTATAAGACAAGAGTGTGGATGGACTTTGGCTAGGGTTAGGGTTAGCCAGACATATATAAGTATTATAATTATTAGTCTACAACGGACGAAGGGTTAGGAAATAGGCACGTGACCTGGAAGTCATGTGATAGAGTCTAGAGCGGTCTGGAAGGACTTAGAGTCTAAAAGGAGTTAGGGTTAGGAGTGACATCAAGAGACATGGGTTCCTCATGGTGTACACATAGTGTGCATATGTACAGCGGAGATTAAAGATATGACGTCAGGGCACATGTAGGAAGCATGATGGCCTTATAGAAAACACATGTGGATGAGTAAGAGGACATGAGGTAGAAGCATGGTAGATAGACATGAGGCAAACATATTGTTGTAGCATGGACCACATGTAATTTATATAAATAGAGGAGCAATGCAGCAAGGGCTCCTTGTCGAGTTCTCTTGTAATTCCTTCATTCGTTACTTGATAGCCCATGAGAGAGCTTTGCTTGTTGTGAGATCATTTGTCCTTGAGTGATGAGTGGTTGCTACAACAATAGAAGAGAGTAGTGAAAAATAAAAATCTTGAAAAAGTATAAAAGATAAAGTTGAATTCAAATATATTATATGTCAAGTCTACCTATTCTGAAGATATGTTCTCATAACACTACTATTATTATAATATCTATAAGATAAGCCTATCTTCTATAATACTTTTAGAGGTTTAGGAGTGATTCAGAAGTTTAATAATGATGACAATAATGAAAAGATGATTATTAATGATAAATAATAAAGATTGATATTGTTAAATCTAATTCTTAGATACAGAAGTATTTATACAAAATAGTAATTCTATGTACAAGCTATTTCCATCATATGATCAAAACTTATACCTGATAGGGCTGTTATCTGTTATAGCAGATGTTAGGCTAATTTTAGAAGATAACTAATTATGTTACTATATTGATATGCTTGTATTTCTATAAATACTAATTTCCATATCATATATTATATATCATTAGAAACTATTTATAAGTGCTTTCTAATATAAGTTCAATTGTATGAATCTATCTAGCCATTTATAAAATATTAGTCAACAAAGCTTTTACAGTTACTGATGGCCTGATATCTCAGTTATTTGTTGTCACTTTTGTATATTCCACATAAATGCAGATAACTATTATTTGGAACTTTCTAGCACAACTTAGTTTGTGAAAATCGGTCTACTAGTTATAGAGATATAAGCTGAATGAAGTTTATAACATAATGAATATACTGTAACTATACTCTCTAACATTATTGTTTTAGTCTCTTCTCCTATATTCTAAACCTATAATATTATATTATATGATATGTTATATGACTATTTTATATATTTTTCATTGACTAAGAAAGAAACAAAAAATAAAATCAAGAAAAATAAATAAAATATAAAATAAAATCAAAATAAAATATAAGAATTCAAGTATATCATGATATTGACAATGTTTAAGTATATAAAATACTCTACTATATTTCTTATCTTATACTATTATGTTGAAATCTATACTGATGATGTTAGCTAACCTATTATACTAAGTCTATTAGAAACTTTTTCTAGCAGTCTTATCATTTGACTACTAATTATCTATTGATTATATAATATTAAGTAAGACATTAAGCAGTACTGCTTTTTTCTCTTCTACTATTATCTAGTGTGATTAACACTTATAGAAATCATAGTGAATACATTGTATTCTTTACTTTTAGTCAACACTATTATTAAAATTGAAGACAATAGACTTGGTCTCTATTTTATTTCCTTTTATTTTTCTTAATTGAAGAGTAGAAGACAAAGAAGACAAAAGTGTGACATTGTCACAGGTCACATGAGTCACATGCTCATGTGATACAAGGAAACAATATGGAAGATTCTGGAAAGATGATATCATAACAACATGTGGAATATATATTGACCTTAAGACAAACACATGATCTTTAGAATAGGCTAGGAAAGTAGTAACATGGACTATTGTAGTTTAGTATATAAGGTAAATATTTCTATAGGAAGTTTTCTATTGAGTTCTCTTATATTACTTAATATAAGAGTGTATCTTTTATAAGTAAGTAAATCATAAAATCTAAACATGCAAGCTCTAAAAAAGTCTTTACTCCATATAATAATCCTACATATTAGTTCTCTTTCCCTAGTAATAGAGAGATTACTCTCAATACATCCATAATTGTGAATATATCTGTCCAATTGACTCCTCTTCTCACACTTTTTGCTCAAATAGTAGGAAATAATATTTCTATATCTCATTTTCAAATAGGAAGAAATAACATGTCTATGCCTCATGGTCAAAACATGAATATATCTAGTACTGGACCTAATTTAGAATTGATAGCAATATCTTATAGTGACAATCAGCCTATAAACCCAAAGCTGTAGAATAGTATATTTTCTCTCATTTTATTAGTTGAAGTTGACAAATTTCTGAGCAATGATACTCAAAACATCACATGCTCACTTCTAAGAATAAGAACATTTATTAAACAGTATCTCTTTAGTAATAAACAAGTAGCAGATCTTCCAGTACTAAAAGATTATGATATAGCTATGTAGTATTTACTTAATACTATTTATGAGTCTAAATAAGATAGGCTTATTATTGACTACAAGAACAACTACACTCTTTGTAAATGTATAGTATTATAATTCACTACCTCAAAAACATGAAAGAACCAATAGTATCAATTCCTAATATACCAGTACCTATTTTTATAGCACTAGCTTCTATTTCTTTGTCTACAACAATTCCTTTAACAATTTCTTCTTCTATCCTAATCCTATTGGATTTATCTAAGTTGAATAAAGACAAGTCAACCAACTCTATCAATAAAAAGGCTCCCAAACCTTTCAACATCAAGAAGTCATATTATTATGTCTTGAGACTTAGATTTAAAGTCAGAAGAATAAACCTTAGATTGGATTAATCACAAGAGAACTCAATAGAGTTTCTAGTACACAGTTGTCTATCTTATATACTCTACTAAATGGTCCATGCTACTACTGCATCTAGCCTACCCTAAAGACTATGTATAAACTATAAGATTAATATACATTAAGCATCTTGTATAATATCATTATTCTAGAACATTCTTTCTATGTTCCATCATGACCATGTGATTATGTGACCATTACTATAACAGTGTTATGTGACATGTCATGTCATGCTCTACTCTAACCCTAGATAAAATAGAAATGAAAATGAAATGAAAATGGAAAAAATAAGAATAAAATAAAATTTAGTCCAACATTCACAACTCTAACACATATACTCAGGCTTCAAGAATCAATTCATTGTCAAACATCAAAGATATTATTTGTATCAAAGATGTCTTTTCTACTTTATTAGCTAATAAGATAGTAGAGATTATCAACATCACAAACAAGAATATGAGTATAAAAAAACCCAAAATCAATATAATGATAAAAGGACCATTCAGAAAACAAATCATTATTCCAATGACTGATTTGAATGCTGAGTTTATTATTAATTCAGCTAATCAAAAAATTATTAACATCAATAGGTGTCTAAAAGAAATTAAGTCAGATATTTCAGCCAATTTTACCCAAAGAGTTAATGATGGAATCACTATCATCACCAACAAGCCTACAGCTATATCAGACTTGAAAGTCATTGAGAAGAGCCTAAAGAGTAACAAAAAAATCAATTCAGACTCTGTTGAGAGTCCTTGTCTACCAAAGTCCAAGCTATATTTGAAAATTACTAGACTACCATATATTTTGGAACAATCAAATTCTCCTATCACTTCTGATATCATTGAGAGTGTCATTAAAGAGACACATATCTTTAACAACATTATACTAATATCAAAATCTCATATTATTAAAGCATCCCCCAAATCAGACATAGTGGTCATTTGGATTGATATCTGGAATTCACAGAATAAAACTATAACCAAATCTATCATCAATCAACATTTTAATATTAGACAATATATTGCTACTATTCATGGTATGAACATGAACTCTAGAGTTCCACAGTGTAAGAACTGTTAGAAATGGGGCCATGCAACACTTAGTTGTTGATTTCACATGTCTAGATGTATCAAATGTAATAGACCTCACAATTCCAAGCATTATAGAGAGAAGACATAGTACTGTGAAGAAAATAATAAGTTGAAACTGCTGAGGCTTGCTACAAAGGAAGGCAAGCCTTGCCCTCATATCTTCAAGTGAATTAATTGCAAAGGAGGACATCAAGCAGACAGTAATACTTGTCCTTATTAGCATAACCATTTCAACAAAGAGTGGTATAGTCAAAAACAACAGAAACTCTTATAAAAGTAGAATACAGTAATATAGCAATTCTGTTATTCTTAGATATAGTTTTTCCTTTCTCAATTTTCATGTTGTTTGTTTTTGAATGTATATAGTTACAAAGTAGCTATCACAGACTGTTCTTGCATCCTACATAGTAAATTGTTGATTTTTTTAAAAAAAGTAAGATATCAAGTGACATGTGTGTGACAATCATGTGATCAAGTCATGTGATATTATAACATGTAACTATAATGTGACATCTTTGTTATCTAGTTCTAATCTTATCCACAACTTCTGTTAAGTCTTGTTTTTTTTTTTAAAATCAATAATTTATTACATGGAGTGTGAAGGCAGACCTGTTATGATCAATGCCTCTTGGAGACAGCATGGAGAAGGGCAAAAAATATGACAATACAATTGGCTGTGCCACAAGTAGTCTCAGTCAGCGCCTTATGTAGTAGGTACTACAACCTTACCTGTTGTGGCAACCACTTATCACAAAGAACAAATGATCTCACTAATGAGTAAACCTCAAAGCAAAAGTATAATGTGGGAATTCACAAGAGAACTCGACAAGGAGCCTCTTCTTAATTAGAGTCCTATTTATACAAAGGGTTCATGGTCCGTGCTACTAATAAATAACCCTGCCCTTATGTCCATGCT
>Ga0157364_1005627_pt1 | contig 12793 bp, 6 predicted proteins | sample AttsexASBM2_FD_111476 | JGI IMG/M metagenome (GOLD analysis project Ga0157364, IMG submission 111476) | Fungus gardens microbial communities from leaf cutter ant in Ribeirão Preto, State of São Paulo, Brazil - Atta sexdens ASBM2 | ecosystem: Host-associated > Fungi > Mycelium > Unclassified ... | reverse complement strand
GTGTGTGTGTGTGTGTTTGTGTGTGTGTGTGTGTGTGTGTGTGTGTGTGTGCGTGTGTGTGTGCGTGTGCGTGTGTGTGTGTGTGTGTGTGTGTGTGTGTGTGTGTTAATAAGAAGTCATTCATTTATTTTCTCTCTTTCTCTCTCGACACAAGGTCACAGCGTATAGTTCAACAAAAACCATCTGTCTTTCTACTTGCTACATATGACTTGGGAGTCATTGCATTTCTTTATTTCTAATCTTCAGATTTTTCAAAAATATTCTTCGCGAAATCCTTATTTCTATATTGAGAGAAAAATTTTAATAAATAATTGTTTGAATAGTACTAATATAACATTTGTTTATGCAAAATAAATATCGTTAAATAGAATATAATAACAGGTAAATCAAATTAATGATTCTTGTATCAAATAAATGTATGTTTAGTGTCAAATAAATATATATTTAGTATATATTCACCTAGCACTGTTCGATCAAATATTTATTAAAATTTAGTACAATTTTTTCTCAGTGTAATATTGTATTTTTAACAAATAAATAATAATTAAACTTTAATATATAATTCGTAATGAAATAATTTGTAATTTGTATTCGAGCATAAAATAGAAATAAAATAAATAAAAAAATAATAATTTAACAAGTAAAAGTGGTTGCATAACTAGGAAAACCATTTAAATAATATTTCTTCAGAAGGAAAAGCAAGTTGCGAAAGTCATGTGCAAGTTTTAACGAGTTATCGGAACGAGTTCACATCTAGAAAAAGAAAACGACGAAAACAACGATGGCAGAAAGAACGATATTTCTTTGTTGTTCGTTTGCTTTTCTGTTCATCTTCACGTTTCATCCACAGTCTCGGGCCAATCGTATTATTTTCCTTATCTGTTTCCTTTTTTTAACTTTCCATTTACCTGCAATCTTATGTGATTGTGAATACGAATTTAATAAAGGAAAGGGGAAATAAGTGTACATGATACCATAATGAAAGATAGCTTATTAAGTAACGATATACATTAAAGTATCGTTAAACATTTAATTAACGATTATTCTGTTGAATAAAATACCTGCATAGAATTTTCTAAAATTTTCTCAATTACAGCATAGATTACAATCAGAATGACCAATTTTATCCTAAATTGCTATATCGCACTGAGATTCTAATTGGGAAATCTATTTTTAACGCAAATATGGGTTTTATGTTTAGAATCGAAATAGAAAGAATATATAGAGATAAGAATTCGCATTTGTTTCTTCGTGATTAACATTGGTATATCTGTGGAATCAAAGAGAGAATTTCCATTTTCATAATCGCTGTATAACACATATAAACTTTATATATACCTATACATGGTGTTTGGAAAATAATGATAAATCTTTCATGTATTTAGAATGGACTAAACTGAGAAGAAAAGTCCTGTACCATTTTGCAATTTTCGCAATAGTTAACAAGATATTAATTGCTAAACATTGTCGAAAATTGGTCTTCAATAATTTTTTACTCAAATATTATTAACTTTACAAAAAAACTGCAAAAGACAAAAATTGTTTTTCTTTTCATAGAACTCTACGAATTTTTTGAGAATTTTTTATCAACTTTTTAGTATAGCATTTTCTCATTTTTAACAACTTGAAAAAATACAATACTAAAAAATTCTGAAAAAATTAAAAAAAAATTTTTAGACATCTATGAGAAGAAAATAAACAATTTTTGTCTCTTGCAGTTTTTCTGCAAAGTTGATAGTATGTGAGTAAAAAATTATTGAAAATTTTCGGCAATTTTAGCAATTAGTATCTTGTTAACTATTGCGAAAATTTCAAAATGGTAGAGGATTTTTTTTCATAGTTTAGTCCATTCTGCCCTTATGCAAAAGATTTATTTTTCAAACACTTTGTATTTATTTTTTTATAACCGTACTCGCGAGTGATGACACAACTTCGCGTTTTATTACAAGTGTCATTTAGCAACTAGTTGTCTTATCTCAGTACTCAGAAAATCGGTAGACACATACTGAATCATCGTGGAATTCCTCTAATTTGAGTTGGGCACCAGGCACAAGTGAGCGTACCACTCTTCTGTACTTTACTTACTTTCGACAATTATTCTCGACACTTCTCGATTATGATGGATGATAGCCAACTGTTCAGCTCCAGAATAGGCAGAGATAGAAGATCGCTCGGAGCAGGAATAAATTGAAAGGCGAAAGAGAAGAAGTACAAGAATTACATACAAATGAATAATAAATGAATAACAAACATGTATTTACCATTTTAACTATACATTATAGACATTGTAACGGATAAAAATTTGATCATATACGCAACGTGTATTACTTCAAATACTATACACGCATTAACAAAACGATTATTTAAATTCCTAGTGATATGAATGTGAGAATAATCGTCTAATTGCTTTAAAATAAACTAATAACGCGGACATACAATCATTATGAATTCGCCAATCAAACAATACTATAATCTATCGAGACCTCTCTACAAAATCTCATATAAATGATTTTCGAGGCTATATATGAAATTATCCGGCGACTTGAATGGGACCGTTAGTGCAGAGAAAAGGAAAATCACGACTCGATATTGCTGCATATCATATAAGATGGCGATCTAACACACGATTACACGCAAAACGAAATACGGTAATAGGATTGTGACAAGAGAGCGGCGAGCATTACACGAAAATATAATAATCGAGCTGATCCGGAGGATCCAAATTATTTATTACTCACAGTAGCTCTTTATATAGGCCATAGTCTCTCGGCTCGAATTCAACATAAGATTTACCCGATCTCGCAATGTAAGGGATCGACCTTACAATAATTTAATGCTTGTCTCGCTGGTATATCCTCCTCAATTTCTTCGGTAACTGATCGATAGCCTGACTCTCTAGATCATACGAGTGCTGCGTCTTCGCTCCTAACGGCGAATCATTGGATTCCACCTTTAGGCTCGTGCCACAACGCAAGTGGTTTCCGTATGCTCGGCGGGAGATACACAGGTTGCGAGGTCCTTTGGGATCGAGCTATCTTGGCGCTTGATTGGCCGATAGACCTCTCGTGCGACTCCATGAATTGCATGGGCGCCCATGATAGCCATGTAACTTCGCGTGGTCTGGCGCGAAATCCGAATTTCAATAGGGCAGTTTTCTTTCAGTTAAATCTTCTCATTTTTTGCCATGGAATGAATTTTGCCCTACGCAGTTCTTCCTGATAGAGCTTGGGCCGTCGATTTCTTGGCAGGCGATTCCAGCTCGCTTTCCACTGGAAAGTTTCATAATTCTTTAGGCACGTATCTCGTGCAGCTTCTTCATGTGAGGCTCTCATCTCGGATTTTCGGCATCCTTAAATTCTTCCTGCAAAACAGAATCTGCAAACAGTAAATGCAAATAGAAGGAATAAATAAAAAATATGACCTGCATTTAATCCGGAAATATTCCGAGGCCTCTTCTCGGTAATGATCTTCTTTCGCGGTCTTCTTCTCATCTGGCAACCGGGTGAGACGAGAACTTAGTTTACAATCATCAAACATCAGTTTACAATCCGCAACATAGCCACCGATCGCTGGCTATCGCTAAAAATTTTTGCAAAAGATGACAAAAAAAATGAAATAGAGTGCACGAAAACAGTGCACGAAAGTTAGTGTCCGCACGTACCAGATATATAAATATGAAACCGGAATTTTTTTATAGAAAATACACATTTATTGCATGAAAATGATAAAAAATATTTTATTCGAAGTATTGCCCATCGTAGCTATACATTTTTTCCACCTGTTTGACAATTTGTGGGTGCCAGGCTAAAAAAATTGTTCTTTTGAGCCAAATCAGTCATCTAGCCATTTTCGTACATCTTCGTAAGAAGTGAAGCGCTGCTGAGCAAATGCGTATCCCATCGATGCAAATAAGTGGTAATCGGACGGAGCCAAGTCTGGTAAGTAAGCCGCATGCGAAAGTATTTCCCAACCAAATGCCTCAATCGTTTCCTTGACCAGTTTTGCTGTGTGTGATGGTGCATTATCGTGAAGTAAAATCACTTTGTGTTACCTTTTTTGATATTTCGGTCGTTTTTCACACAAAGCTTGATTCAAATTGATTATTTGTTGTCGGTAGCGTTCAGTATTAACGGTTTTGCCAGGTTTTAGCAGCTCATAATAGATCACACCTTTCTGATCCTACCAAACACAGAGCATTGTCAGAGCGTCGTCTATAGCGATTTGGCCTTGCAGTCGATGTTGATGATTCGCCTGGAGTTATCCATGATCGCTTAGGATTCTCAAAATATATCCACTTTTCATCGCCAGTCATAATTCGATGGAGAAATGACTTTCTTTTGTACCTGGCGAGCAGCAATTTACAAATGGTTTTTCGGTTTTCCTGCTGTCTTTCATTCAGTTGTGGAACCCATTTTTCCATCTTCTAGATCTTTCCCATAGATTTCAAACGTATGGAGACGTGTCACATTCAATTGATCCGTGAATTGTTGTTGAGTTTGAGCGTCATCCTCATCCAACAATGTTTGCAATTCGCTGTCTTCAAACTTTTTCGGTGGTTTTCCATGTTCTTCATTTCTCACGTCAAAATCGCCACTTTTGAATTTTTTAAACCATTCAAAGCACTGTGATTTACCAAGAGCATACTCACCGTAAGCTTCGACAAGCATTCGATGCGATTCTGCAGCAGTTTTCTTCAAATGGTAACAGAAAATCAATGCTGTCCGCAAATCGTAGTTTCCAGGCACAAAATTCGATGACATGTTCAACGCTATTACAAACTATACTGTTGTATGAAACTTGTATTGTTGTGAGTTGAAAATCTTTGTCAGAACAAGGAAATGGCGTCAATAGCGCCGTCTGACGGCAACTACATTGACAGCTATGGCCATCTATTGGTAAATTCCGGTTTCATATTTACATATCTGTATCTCTTTTCTTTTTGAGTGTATGTTGGTTTTAATCGCTAAGAACTCTTCAAAATTGTAGAATGACAACATATCACAGAATTATTTTATTAAAAAAAGTTTTTTTTTTTTTCAAAAATATATAATTTCGTTTTCGTTTGATCTCCTTTTGTTAAATATTAAGTTATAAACAAATGGAGATCGAATAAATCGCTTTTTTATTATCATTTCTTAGTTTAGTTAGCAATTACCAGCGTATTTCATTATTTCCGACTTTATCGACTTGTTGTTTTGAAAAAAACCGACCGAGACATTATCATAGTACAGATCGCAGCGCTTGCTGATCATGTATATCACTAGCGCTCTTTGCGTAAAGAATGTCAGAAGGACACCAAAGAAATGTGTGGAATATGATCGACGACGTATAAAAAGTTACAGATTCGGACTCTGCATCGCAATATCTCCGCTTGTAAGATACATAGAGAAAAAGTAAAAACATGTATAATACAATCGGAGTGTAAACTATCGATTAAGAGTATTTAAAACTCGATCGGAATAGCCGTTATTGAGATCCGAGAATCTGACGCAATTCGCTGATTCGCGTAAAGGCACGACAGAGTCTCGCGCTATGCTTAGCGCTGATGCACTTTATGTACCGTCTCCAGGTCGTTCATTATACACTAAAAGAGAGAGGATTCAGCATGTTTGCAGAGAGATGTTTTTTGTGTGCATAAGACTCGGTTAGATACACAGTATTAACAAGTTCCGACTTGTTCGCACCGGTTAACCGAAATTCGGCTCATGTGATTTTTTTTCAACTCGCTATAGATTACACTCGATTCACTACTGATAATGACCGTTTCACTACGAAAAGATTCTGACCTTGCGCCTTCCGAGGATTCTTTATATAGGAAAATGCGAAGCTGTGAAAAACCAATTAGCGTTGAGAGCCAGTCGGAATCGTTCGTTTTCGGACGTGAGTTGCTGATAGATCGAACATTGTACGTGGTTATTGCTCGACATCTTTGCTCGACAAAGCATCGTAGTGGGCTACCTGTTTGCTCATTTTTTTTTTTCGTCGCAATCTCTAAGTCATTTAAAATTGCAAATTACACTATGCAAAATATATCTTCGATTTATGCGCTGCAACTCTTAAGGAACTTCTCTCATGGAGTAAACAGTCATATTCATCCCTAAATCGCTTTAAATTACAAAATTACACAAATATACACTATTTATGCAAAAAATGTCTGATTTATGCGCTATTCCAAGCAGTTACGTTATTATTAAAAGTATTTATTCGTTTCTTGATGAATAAAAATGAAGTGTCTTCGAATTAATTTTCATTCATTTTTCGAATATTAGATGTAAAACATTGATATTTCTTCAAAACCTTTTTATATATCTTCACTTCTACCTTCTTTAAAACTTTTTTACAATATGCATTATCATCATGTCTACCTTCTTCAAAACTTTTTTACACTATTATCCTTGATTTTTTAATAGAAACATAATTGCTTCGAATTCATAGCGCATAAATAAAAAATATACATTTGCACGTTAAGTTAAAGCATGTATTTTCACAATTCTTAATGATTTAAGTATGAATATTTACTTCAAAAGGAAAGTCCTTTAAGAGTTGCAGCAAAAAAATCGAAAATGCTCAGAAATAGTATCGCATAAATCGAAAATGTATTTTGCATAGTTAGTGTAATTTTGCAATTTTAAACGATTTAGGAATGAATACGTTTTCTCCAAGAGAGAATTGCCTTTTAAGAGATACAGTCTTAACATTAAAATTATATGAATATGAAAGCCCATAAGTAGTGTATAAATCCTATATATTTGATTTTCCGAATCGAATGTTATTAATATGGGAGGGGGGGGGAGGAAACTGACTGATAATCTTCTCAGCCCCACATAAAAAAATTTTTTTTTTCATTAAATGAAGTGAGCACAAAGATTTTACCTTGCGGATTTTAAAAACGCATAAATAGCACATTATTATTATATAATTTATTCATTAAGATTTGATTGAACGAAGGAGGGAGGATAGCTAGACAGACATCGGAGTGAATATTTATAGTCATTCTATGGAAGGCTTGTTTTTATTGACTCGACAATTTGTAATTATTTGAAAAATACCATGGTAATTAATTATGGATTTCATGCGTTCGTGCGTGCGTGCGTGCGTGCATGTGTGTGCGTGGCGTGCGTGCGTACTTGCGTGCGTACGTGCGTGCGTGTATGCGTGCGTGATAAAGGGCAGTGAAGATAGGTGATAATATGTATGAGTGAATAAGGATTGGTTGTATTAAAAAAAAATCGTTTCGAAATGTATTAAGATGTTTAAAGTGGAAGAAGAAGTGAGGAGTAGGGAGATACGAGTGTTGTAAGAGTGAGTGGATAAAAGTGTGGTAGGTCATACCGGGAAGTGTCAGCGTATATCGATGTTTCTATTGTGGATGCGAGGGAGATGGAGGATTCGGAATAACGAAAATTATAGTGAGGTGTTAAAGAGTATGTGAGTGTGTGAGTGTATTCGAGAATTAATTGTATGATTTATAATCAAATCGTAGTGTCAGATTTCTCGACATTTCTTAAATTTATTTTACCCCCACATAAAAATGTCTCCCTTAATATTTCATTTCAATACTATCATAGAAAAAGAATAAGGACGTATTCATAATAAGCTTCCAATTGAGTCTATTAAAAATTTCGTCCCGTTTAAGTTTAGCCGGTTTTTAATAAATTGTGACCATAGTGTTTCCTTCAACTCGACGGAAAATTTTCGGACCTGGAACTTAAAATTGCATAATATTGTAACCATAACTCGATAAAAAAATAATCATACAAGAAAAATAAAAGAGCATTTTGAAACTTGAAACTTATACTTTAGTATGTTTTTTGGTCGCTTTTCAAAAAATTGTATTTTTACAATTCTGTATCTTAACAAATATTACATTGTTATATTTCTTAAAATTACGTACATTTAACGGTGTGCAGGTTGATCTGGTTGATAAAAAGTTTTTTTTTTCAAAAAGTTCAATATTTTTGAAAAACAGTACAAAGATTTACCTACAAAATGCTTTTTCAAAAATTTGTTATGAGTTTTCTTGACAGAATTACGCAATATTGAAGCTAAACCTGCATTATTAAATAACCAACGGTGAAAGGTAAAAATCTTTCTTTTTTTATCTTCTCAATTCTCTAGAATTAAATTTAAAAACGATCAAAAGCTTGTTTAAATATAAACTTCGAGCTTTAAAATGTTTCTTTAATTTTTTGTGATAGTATTTCATCGAATTTTAATGTTGGTTGTGAGCTATGCAGGTTTAGCTTCAATAGCTTGTGTAATTCAGTCAAGAAAAATTATAAAAAATTTTTAAAAAACATTTTGTAAGTAAATCTCTGTATTGTTTTGTAAAAGTATTGATCTTTTTGAAAAATAAAACTTTTATCAAACTACTATTAAATGGACATAATTTTAAGATGTAATATTGTGATATAAAAATTATAAAGATAAATATTTTGAAAAACTAGCGAAAGCATGCTAAAGTACAAGTTTCAAGCTTTAAAATGCTTTTTTATTTTTTTATCTACGATGATTTTTTTGAAACCTTTCGACGGTAGTGTACAGAGAGAAAGGGAAGGGGGGGAGAGAGATTTTATAAAAAAGATGTATATTGCAAAAGATGTATATTACAAATTATATAATTTTTTTTTAAATAACTATGTATTTTTACTAATTGATTAGTATCATTATTCTGTATGTATCATTATTCTGCAAAATTAAAAATATTAAGATATTAAAATGTGCATAAAAGATTTAAGTTATTAAAATGTTAAAACTTATAAAAACTTATCCGCATACATATGATACTGTAGGAGATTCTATATTCGAAGTAATTTCTATCTTTAATTTTTCATAATATAGCTAAAACAAGCTTAAAAAAAATGCTTTCCATAAAGAATAATATATTTATAATTTCTGATCGAAATTTCGAGATAACATTAACCTTCTTTATAACAAAATTTCAATCGCCCAAAAAATTATTTTTATATTTTAAATCTCAATTATTTTGGAAACCTAATGAGCTTTTCCGCTTGTGGCATTATTTTCAGTGTCCAAAAATCTAAGAGAAACGTAGTCCGGTTCAAAATAATTTTTTGTTGTGTACTACTGTTGTGTAAACTAGTGTAATAGTAAAAGAAAGTACAGGTAGATGGAATGTACCATAACTAAATTGATGATCGATAACTAAGTATAGTTCTTCAAAGGAAAAATTCCTGATGCTTTTAAATTTAATTTCAAAACTTTTATTCTCCCTACCATGTATTACGCTACAGTAAATTTATTTTCTTTCTTCTTTGTAAAGAAGAATAAATTGCTAAGAAAATTCTGAATAATATAACATTATTTACAATAATAATGAATGATTTATTAAGAATAATATGAATAATATGAATAACAATAAGAGTTAAAACTAATTAAACAAAATAACAAATTTTAACGAAATAAATCAAAGAAAATTATATAAAAGCAAGATGTACACATATATATAATACATTTGTTTGAATAATACAAGACATTTCGATTCTATATTGCGGAACTTTCTTAATATTAACAAAATTTTTAATACATAGTATTACAGTCATACATTATAGAACATTTGATGGAATAAAACTATGCAACATGAAGCGATGTCATGTAAATGTCTTGTAAAGTGTATAGTGTATAGTTGTATTACTAATGTTATGTCCTAACGCATACATTTTCATTTAATTTCCAAATTAACTAAGAGAAATTCAAATAATTAAAATTAACGAATATAGATATAATTTACAAAATATTTAAAAAATATTAAATAAAAACATTTTAAAGACAAAAAAATTTTTAATTGAAAGCTTAGATAAAAAAAATTAAAATTATAAAAAAGGAATTTTAAAAAATTTAAAGAAAAAATTTAAAAAAGCTTAAAAATTTGTTTTTTTTTTTAATATACTCCCAACTGCTGCCAGAAGTTAGTTACAATATAGACTGAAATCTTAAAAAAACAAATTTAAAAAAAAATTTTAAAAAAATTAAACAAAAAGAAATTTAAAAATTCTTTTAAAAATTAAAATTAAAAAAAATTTTTTTTAAATTATTTAATTAAAAATATATATAATTAAAAATAAAATTAAAAAATATAATTTTAAAAACAGAAACGAAAAACTAATAAAGACAAGAAATTTAAAAAGTAAAAACATTTGTTGTGTGTTTGTGATGCTGGTGTCATTATCTGGAAAGCTCGTTCGCCAAGGTGATGTAATAACAACGACTCTCTTTATTGTAACGATTCGAACTTTTATTGTTGAATCGAATTTAAGATGTTATTTAAAGCGGGCAGTAGGCGAAGCTTGTAGACTTGTAGATAACTTGTGCATTCGTTAAGATACGTGCACCGGTAACTCGCACTTGGTACGACGTCGAGTGGCTTCTCACAATAAGAAAGAAAATATATTGCGCGCAGTAACGAGAGGCAAATTTCGCCAGAAACTCAGGCAATTCGCGCACACTAATGCCTCCGCGGTACGTGTATACCGAGAACATGGGGTGACAAAATGCAGCGGTAATACGCGATAGAACGTCGGTGTGGTTCGCACTTCGGTTTCGGGATAAGAAGTATTACAATGAATAGAACCCATATTGATCGGGATCGGGAAGCGAACTGATTTCTTGCACGCGGAATGTGTGCGCGATCGTCACCTTTTCGAGTCGCGCAAGGAGGGGTCGCGTGCCATCTGAGAAAAACAGCGTGATTAGAAGGAGATACACGCATGTTTTGAACGGCGACAGCTCGATATCTATGAGCGTCTGTTTATTTATCATCGCCCAGAATACATTCAAATCAACGATTATTCTGGAATAGTTTAAAACAAAGATTAAAGATAAAAAATTAAACTCTTTAAAATATAAAATGTTTTTGCATAAGACATAGAAATTCATACACATATACACATATACACATATATCTTGCTTCTAAAAGTATTGTAAAATCTGCAGAGTCGCACGAATCCTTACTCATTAATGTCAGGAATAAGTAACAAGATAAGTAACAAGAACAGAGACGGTTGTGAAAAAGCGCCGAATACACCCTTTAATAGTACAGAGTCGTTTTTACATAAGGAAAAATCGCGACAGAGTTGGAGCTTTTATATATCGTTGTGTATCTCGAGAGAAAGTTACCATATAATGGCAGATATCTCGATCATCGACAAGAATTGATAATCGAGATGGCGTCTCTACACAGCGTGAGGTGACCAGGAAAATGATCATTTTATTCCAACACGCCCTTTCAAATCGCACCTTCCTTGAAATTTGTTTCTTTTTCCTTGAAATTTGTAGTCTGCAACCTCAGATATCTCTCGCGAGACACAAGACAGTGCCTTGGTTAGGATATCGGCAGTCATATGTGTTGTGGATACATACCGCAATTCCAATTCGCCAGATATGATCTTCTCGCGAAATGGATATCTATATGCTTCATCCAAGCGTGATAAACAGGATGCAAATGCTATATATAATGCCCCAAGATTGACAACAGAGAGAATAATTTCTCCGATTTCGTGATTAGGCTTCGCAAGTAGGCAGCTTCCTTGACGGCTTCTAAGAGACTAACGTATTCGGCTTCGGTGGACGATGAAGCTATCGTTCATTGCTTCTGGAATCTCCAAGAGATCGCGGCTCCTCCTAAAAGATAAGCATAACTAGTATATGAATGATGATCAAAAGTGCTTGCTCAATCAGCATCGGAGAAGTTATGAGGGTCGCTTGTACACCATACTCTCTGAGTATACACCAGCGCCAGATCAAATGTTCCAGATAAATATCTCAGGATTCGCTTGATTGCAAACCAATGCTCGGCTTGAGGATAATTCGTGTGTTGAGCCAGACATAGTATTTGCAATATCCGGGCGTAATAGTAAGATACATTAAAGCATCGATTAATTCACGATATGATCATTCTCCTGAGTTTGAAATCTGATCTAATAGTTTTGTTATTAAACGATGTGATGATATCTCCGATGGCATAGCTATTCTATTGCAATTTTTCATTCCGTATCTTTCCAACAATGCCAGAATGTACCCCGATAACTCATTCACATCGTCTTCTTGCTTGATTTCCAATTCCAAGCAATATCTTGCAGAATCTGAGTCTTTAATTTCAAAATCTTGTAATAATCGATTCTTGACATCTTGGATCTAAGTTTCTTGTGCCGCCACGATCAACATAGACGGCTACGAGCATGATTTCAGAATTTCGCCAATCGTAATAAAGACTTGGCTCGTTCATGGTTGAGTTCCAAACTTTTCAATTTTTGACTCAATTTAGCGCATTGACCTCCCGGCTTGACGCAATCCGTACAAAGCTCGCTTAAGTCGACAAGCATCCTCCCTCGATCATCTTTAGCATGGCCAGAGCATGATTATAAACCTCCAAAGTATCTGATGTTTTGGCGATGATTCTCCTCAGCATTTCCTCGAGCATCTCCATAATGATTTTTTCTTCGAGTTGGCCATTAAGGTAAGCAATAACAACATTGAATTGCCAAACTTTTAAGCTCGGCAGCGAGGGCCATCACGGTCCGTATTGTCTCCAACCTAGGGGGCGAATGTTTCGTGTTAATCAACTCCGAAATATTGACTGTATCCCTTGGCAACTAATCTAACCTTGTATCATTCAATACGGCCATCTGAATATATTAGGTGTACAAAAAAATTCTGAGCTTTTTTTTGTAAAATTCAATCTTTATTCGTATGTAATCGTACGAAAATGGCTTGCTGCGTAACGCCAAGCTGTTCTGCAAGCTCCTTTTCAGTTTGCGTAGAGTTTATATCCAGC
>Ga0157364_1005626_pt1 | contig 12793 bp, 1 predicted proteins | sample AttsexASBM2_FD_111476 | JGI IMG/M metagenome (GOLD analysis project Ga0157364, IMG submission 111476) | Fungus gardens microbial communities from leaf cutter ant in Ribeirão Preto, State of São Paulo, Brazil - Atta sexdens ASBM2 | ecosystem: Host-associated > Fungi > Mycelium > Unclassified ... | reverse complement strand
ATTGATATAGTAATAAAATATTGCAAAAATATTATATATATTCTTTCATTTGTTCCTACAAAGATTATATGAGCTATCGCTTGTTGTCATTATAAAATTAATGATCCAGAAAATATAATTCTACCGGTCACCGGATTAACATTGACACACGAAACGTGTTTTGGCGAGACTTTTCGTATGAAAGGCGGTGAAGCCAAAAGGAGACTATCGACAAAAGGCAGAAAAGGGAGTAAGCGACGACGAAGAACAGCCGCGAGGAGAACGGAGAGGACGAATGCGAAAGGGGTCATGAACTTGCGCACTTCGAGCGGTTGAGAGAATTCGTGTCTTTGTCTCTTCGATGAAGGGCGCCGCGGTAGATATCTCTCGGGGTATATATGTGCGCGGTTTGAGGTGGAGGCACTAAATCAAGGCCCCGCATGCTTTAGATGGCGTCTAACAAATGAGCCAATGACAACCAGCCCAGCCTGGCTGCGCTTTCTCGCGCTCTCTCTCTCTCTCTCTCTCTCTCTCTTTCTCTCTTACGTTCTCTCTCCCTTGTCCTCATCCCCCTTTTACTCCCCCGTGTTCTCTCTTGCTCCCGCGGGAACAAAACGATAATATATTCGAGCGCGCGAGAGAGCACAGACGGGATCCGGACGGATCGAGCGGATACTATATATGCTGTTTCGAGGTCCACATGGTGGAAGGATGATCGAGGCTGAAGGAGGCGAAATAAGACGGAGGAAGACGGCGTAGAATCGTGGCTCTGGCTGATGGTAGCGGGGCGGGCGGGATGAAGCCTTTTACACGTCACCGAGAACTAATACCCCGACGCACGCTAATGACGGCCAATAATTTAAAATATGAATTTGTATAAATCACCGGTAATCGTTAATTTCTCGGAATGTTAGATCGGCCCGGTCCATCACGCAGCAGCGCAGGGCGACGGCGGTCGCTGCGTCTTTGAGGTCCTCACGGAGGTCATTTATGCCGGGGCCTCAGATTAATTGGATTAATTAGGCATTACTGTGCCCCAGGGCACGCCGGTGCATTAGTCGGCAACAGAGAACGGAGTCCTGCGAGGTACCGACGAAGGTCTCCCCGCGACCTTCGATGGGGGATCACTCCGGAGGATTCGCGGGATCTTTGATTTAGATCGACCTGTTCGGGCGACCTTCTCAATTCTTGGAAGCTATTCGTCTTCATCGTTCAATGAGCTTCGTGTCTACGGTTTTTTGCGAGATTTCATCAATCTATTTTCTAGCAAATGAGAGGAACTAAATTGTGAAAAATTTCAACATAATACAGTAGAAAATTTAAAAAAAATTATCGTCATTTACAATGATTACAATACAATTGTATGAAAGATATAACAGGTATAAGAAAATTGGCATTGTAAGACTAAGAGAGGCGTAATCAAAGCGCAATAGTCAAGTGCGAAATCGAAAGTTCGTCTTGACCTCGCATTGATCCTAAAGCGTTCATATCTCCAATGCCGTACGACACAAACGGTCGTCGAATCGTCGGAAAGAGAACAGCGCGAGCGGGGACCTTTTTCTGTTGCATGGTCAAAAGTCATTACCGAGCAACGAAATTTGACATGGTTTTTACTCTTGTTGCGCGAGAGCGCGTGAGCGTTCGCCTATAATTATTTCCACATCTATCACTCCGGTCCGGCAATGGCCGGCGCGGCTGCGGCTCGAAGATTGAAGATCGGCTCGCTTGAAAAAAATGAGACGCGAAACCGGGGCCTCTTTCGAGCAATAGCACTGCCGGTGGGGAAAGAAGAAGAAGAAGGGACCCCTCGTCTATATGTGCCCCGTCGTCGACTGAATGCCAGTCGGTTTCCTCTTGTTCGACGACGGCGACGCACGAAAGGCTTCGATGACGTATGGTTCGTAGAAGAAGGAGAAATAAAGAGGGCGAAGTGAAGAGACGGAGAAACGTACCTGAGATTGTCCTCGGGTTAGAAGAAAAAAATGTCATTGTACCTGGAGGAACGAGCAGTCATTTTGTCTGAACGGCTTGACGCTAGCTGATTCTCTGTGCTCACTACTGATCCATTGATAAACATTCGAAAGTCATTAACGATTTGGCCTTGAGCATATTTCGTCATGTTCGAATATTTCTGTGCAAAGGAGAACATATATCCGCTCGACAAAGGATAACATTATTAAGTGTATATGATTTTGGATAGACGTTAACGTGCTACCTACATGTCATTCATATTCTATATACAAAATAAGAATTATTTTTCTTTCATAAGGATAACTATTTTTATGTCATATACATCTAATACAATTTTCTAATTACATGTATGTCCAGATGTTTTCTTAATGCACACTAATCCTCTAGGAACAAATATATTTGTAACGTTCCCTTTAAAATTAAATTCGAAATAAATTCAGGCTCTATGCAGATTAGTTGTATTTAAAAACTAAAGATAAAAATATATGTAGCATTAAACATTGAAATATAATATTTTTTATTAGCTAAAAATATTTTTAATTAGCTATACGTCGATATATATATATATATCGATACATATATATATCGATAGTAATAACTAATAGATTCTTCACTTATAAGTAATTTTTTAACATAAACAATAAAGAAATTCTTGTAATGATAAAATAACGTTATCCTTAAAAGATTAATTGTTATAGATTCTTAACGACTTCCGAGAAACGATCGCGAATGCTCGAGTTTCATTTTTCGATAAACGATCAGCTGTGGAGGGGGAGATTCGTTCAGATCTTTTCGCTGTTTCTGTGGTACATATGGGTGCACCTATCTATAGTCGAGTGCTCTGATGTATTTCCAAGGCTTGGCGAGTGGCCACCATTATACACATGATAATTAGAATGCGTTGGCGCGTGTCTCTATATATCCGCGCGTGCTGCACGCGTGCTGTGAGTTAGAATACTAGCTTCGCCGTTTACCGTCTGCCCTTTCATTGGAGTCGCACTGCTCTTTCAACAAGCTACTTGCTACACTTGTATGCCGTAGCAGACTGCGTATAGCAACTTCTTTCTCTCTGATCCGCAACTACGGTTTGTGCGTCTCCACCAGCATACGTCCGAGCTTCGAATAAATTAGTCGAGTCACCTCCGCGCATCAAAAACGAAGCTGTAACCATTCAGGAGCCGCGCAACGATGGGTCGCACGAAGAGAAACGCGAAGAGTTTTGCTGACCACGTCCACGAAAAGGCCAAAAAAATTGAGAATCTTTGTGTCTTGCATCGCATCGGAAACACATCGCGACTTATAGCGAATACATATAAAAATGCAATATTATAATATTAAGAATATTAATGACGAAATGCAATCTATCTAATCTTTTTAACATAAAACGCTTTATGTTCCTGAACAATTGCAGTAAAATATTTGATTAAAACTTTATAATTTTTTATAGCCAAGAAGTATAGAAGTAAAAAATAAATATTTCGTATTTATAATAATTTGACATAGGAAACACGGCCTGATTACAAATGGATTTACAGTGTGCTACACGTATGTTCAAAATACAATCCCGAAGACGGGGATAATTCCCGCGTCAAGTTTTAATATCGAGTTTCGGTATCGAATGCTACTCAGAAGTGGTAGGAGATAAAAGAGGAGAAGCGATGTTCTTACCGGTAGGAGGACTCAGCTTCGAGGCTCGGAATCAGCCGCGCAGACAACGAGCAGGCGATATCTTGTTTCTTTAATAAACGGAAACGGAACGTAATCGTATTATTTGTTTCTACCTTTAAGAATACTACCCTCGTCCTAATACCTGACTCGAAGTGGAGAGAGAGAGAGACGGAATGACTAAACGTCAAGAAAACAAAAGGAAAGAAAAAGAGAAAGAGAGTAGGGGGGAGGGAGATCGAGAAAGATGGGCAAAGATCTACCACAGCGGATGAATGGATGATGGGAGGGGAAAGAATGGAAGGAATATTTAAGAAGGTATTAAACTTCCCTTCTCCGTTTCTACTTCTGCCGTATGGATGAGAAAGTATTAACGTTGTATTTTATTCGCGACGACTCGATGAGTTTTCAAATACGGAAAATACCTTATCTGAATTCCATTTCCAAGTATCAGCGACTTATAATCGTATCGCTTGATGGTTCGAAGCACTTAATATATTATACTTAACAGTATTATTGACATTCAATCTATAATTTGATATTTATTTTTTATTGAGTATCACTTCACTGTTATTATTAATATTACATACTTTAATTCAAAGATATCGCTCGTGTATCAGTCATATTAATTCTCAATTAGATACATCTTTGTAGTTCAGTTTCAAAGTCTGACATATAGCAGGTATAATAGTTCGTAGGAAGTTAACTCGGGAGATCCGGAGTGAAAAGTTCGCACGCGCATACGGTCGCATAAAACGTGTAGTCGGGACTAATCCAGCAGTCGCTCCCGCTGCGATATTCTTATTGAGAATAGTAGCTGCAGAGCAAAACGTTCTGAGATCACTGAATGGGATACCGCGGTGCGCCAGAGTCAGGTGTCGGGCCCGAACAGAAATGCATTAACAGGTGTTGCGCTCGGGGTAATAGCCGATATATCATCGCCGGGCCCATCTAAACGAACTCGCGTAAACGGGGAAAAGAAGGCATATGCCAATGAATAATATTTTTAAAAATCTTGAAGATCGACCGCGTGAGAGACATCAGGATGTAATTGGATGCGCGACCAGCTGGTTGATAGATCTCAGCTCTTTCTAAATAACGTATGAACGATGAGTGATAAACGAACCAGCGAGATGATAGATGTACTAATCGGGAATACTTTTAATGATACAATGTATAACATATTAATATTATTAATCCGTTATTGAAACACATGGTTTTGTACTGCTCTGAAATTTTTAACGACAGCATCATGTTATTGTTGCGCAGGTATTATATATAGTAAAAAAATTGTACAGCAATATAACGATTTACGTCATTAAGAGTTATAGAATGCGAATATTGATGACTCTAGGATATTTTTCTCATTTTTAAATAATATAATAATTTGAAGAATAATATTACATTTCTACAATTTTATTTTTTATTCTAGTAGGCTAATTATCGTATTATATGCAAAGTTCAAATGCTGCAATTTTTATAATTGAACATTTTAAAACTTCTAAATATTTAATAATAAAAAATTGTAGTGGGTCCTAAAGATCCATATGTTTCTTAACATTACAAAAAATATATGTTCCTGTTATCGATTAAAGATGAGAAATGATTGAAATTAGCGTGAACATCTTGAAAGCTTTCTGAATAGCAAAGAGTCACAAGCACGATTATGATAGATAATAAAGAAGAGCAAAACTTTGTCATGTAATTAAACGAAGACGGTCCAGCAAATTATGAACTGATCAAGCGCGTGCAGAATGCATTACTAGAAAGCAATTTAAATGTGAATATGAAATCGTATTCATTTATAACCGTGCTTGCCGCGAACTACGAGCGATTAACAAATCGTGAACACACTTTTGCTACTTCGTGAACGGCAATTCGGCTCGTAGGAATTGAAATAAACTCCGTCGCTGCGGATCATCTGTTATCCTTAATTATTGCAAGCATTACCTGGAAGACCCATAAAATGCGTCGCGCCGTATATAATCGCCGCTACCGCAGCCGAACCGATCTGTAACATTGCGGCAACGGGCGATGTTTCATCCGGATCATGAGCAAGTAACTTCTACATTACGTAGACGCTTACCGAGCGACCTTACTAGTCGGTGATGGTGGCTAAAGACTCGAGGATCAGGTTCAGTTAACGATTACAAATTGGGTGCCCGATCGGTACCTATTCCCGGATTAATACAGCAATAAATAATCGAAAGCTGATTACCAGAAGCAGCGCCGCTTTATATTCAACGTTGTCAACGTGAAACGCAAAGAACCAATGGTCAGGCTCAAGAAACGAAGAAAAATCGCGAAAGAAGAAGATTCTGGTATAAATGAAAGAAAAATAAAAGAATAGTAGTTCAAGAAAGGTTAAGAAAAAAAGCGAGAAGAAATCGACTCGATAATTCTATATGTCCAATGTGTGAAAGCCGACAAATACGAGTTGCCAAGAAACTTTAATTCTAATCAACAATTTTAACAATTAATATCTGTTACTAACTTTGTAATTTTATTATCATTTAGTATCAGTAAAATAATACAGCGACGATATTTAAAAAATTCTAATTTCTATGCGTTTGCTGCACATAATTAAAACAATTTACATTTTAGAGTCTGATTAATAAGCAAAATTCATTGATTCTAGTGAAGGAAACTAATAAGATAAGAATGAGGGATGATATTAAGAAGAAAAGAAAAAAAAGATAGAAGAAGAAACAAAGAGTGAGATACAATCGCAGGAGTATCGATGCGATGATTTCTTAAATCGATATATCTGTGCACCCGCGACACATCGAGCTGGTTTTAAGTTATACCAGGAGGAACGTAAAACCCGTAAACGTGCCCGCGGCCAACATATTACGCGCATTAATTCGCCGTGCTTGACGTGGAAGGCGATTCGTAATACGCGAGCAGGAGCGAAGGGGCCGAGGGACACGTCAACCGGAGGCGGGGATCGTGCAGAGGGTGCGAGAGGTGGAAAGAGGTGACAGAAACGAGGAAGAAGGCACCCGAGTACGATCCTAGTTTATAACGAGATTGGTAGGGCTACGTCCGATACGTATATTCGCGGCGTTGGATTTCTCGGTAATTATAAACTTAGATTCCAGTAAATATTCCCGTCAACCCTGGGCGACGGCAATTTACGAGATTAACCGAGTAACATGCGAAGACGAGGGAGAGAGAGGAGGTGCAACAGACCGGGACACAAAGAAAGAGACCAAGGAGGAGGGGGAGAGAGAGCACTCTTCGCAGACATTTAAGGAAGACATCTCGAGGCCAAGCATTTGTCAATTAAATTAACTAAATATCAGCTTATAGCTAAATATCAATTCAAGATACTTAGGAAAAATATATTGATAACATCATGAAATTTGTTTGAAAGAAGCAACACAAAAAGCTAAAGAAAAATATAAGAAAAATATAAGAAAAAATTATTTAAAAGATGTTACTTAAAAATAAGATTTAAATTTTGTATTATTACATGGTATTAGTTTTCTAAATTAAAAATTTAAGTAACACAAATATATTTCTTTGTTATAAAAAAAATAAAAATTAAATAGATATATGTGTATGTATCAAAAGTAATTTATTTTTTTCTTGTTTCTTCAACCAGTTTGTCAAATTATTTAAGAAGAGATGAATGGATTAAACGTGCTATCAATTAATTTTTGCGATAAATCGATATGATTGCTATCCAAGTGTACAGTACACAACAGAAAATAAAACTTTTTACTAAGCTTAAAGTAAGTATAATGGTTTGAAAGTGGAGAGAAGAGAGAGAGAGAGAGAGAGAGAAGGGGGGAAAGGGGGAAAGGCGGGGAAGAGAGAAAAACGGAGATGTTGTATGCCATAAACTCGTAGATCAGCATTCCTGGCTTTCGATGTTCACGGTTTCACACGTACACATTGACTGAGATCTTCAACCTGATAGCAGTGCATATGATATTCAGCATTATTGCGTTTTATCCATGCGCCGATATTACCTCGTGTCATGTAATATAACGTAGCAATTTTTTAATATTTTATGCACTGTGGATAGTGGAAGAACCAGAGAAGAGAGCTGTCAGGTGTTCTTTTTCATATACTCGGTGTATGATACACTTTACAATTTGTAATTTGCCCCTGCTGCGTTGTAAAATAATTTCTTTGTATGTATCTGATGGAGTCCCAATATAGATTTATTTCTATAAACAAAGTCAATGGAATTCTGAAGCTTAGCATCGAATGTGTTATATAGAATATTGTAGAAATAGATTTAAGCATCATCATCACACATATCGCAAATGTCGACAGTTGCTCGACATCAATTTTCAGTGTCAGACAGTAACGGTGTTTTTTCAAAAAACGATATAAATCAGTTTCTCTGATATTATAAGATTCTCGTTGGCGAAGAATTAATATTAAATGTCTATCTACAATGTCTTATGACCACGTCTTATTTTCCACGTTCTATTTTGAAGTTTTATGCGCGATGTTTTATGCAATGGAATATATGTTGAATAGATTTTTTTTAATATTACAGTTGTTATATTATTCATTAAAAAAAATATTGCTAATTTTTATTGAAAATTTTTGACGAATTCGATTGAAAGTACTAGTACGCATATCGAACCGTTGTATACTGATTTAATTTGAATAAAAATGAAATGCAAATATTTCGAATTATAAAATACATACAATATTTTACCTAAAGTACATAAAATGTATATTGAATACTTCACGATTTAATCGATTTTTATGTTTATTTATAAACATATCTTTACGTTATTTTGTGCACGATGGTTTTAGTGCGCACTGAGTGCGTCCAATCGAATTCGCCATTTATTAAAATTTGGAATTTCTATTCAAATATTCTCAAATATCATTTTCTTCTCTGATGCAGTTTTCTAATACGGTTCTGATACAGTTTTGTATAATATAGATTGTTCTCTTAAAGAATTATCTAATATATCATAAAAAGATGTATATAATACTTTATATTATTTATATCCATAAATATAATATTTAATATCATTCCATTTAACAAATTTTATAAATATATCTTTGTTTCTTTCCCAGGACACATTTTTTGTAAACTAATTGGTATTGACATTTCAGAAAATATATGTACGTTACAAATGATATCATTATACCCGTATTTGTTCAACGGACCGGACAAAGAGTGCACGTCGTCTAATTCGAACAAAGACGGTAAATGCCGCGTGACAGTCGGTCGAACCATCATGGTGCTGCTTCAACGGATGTTAGTGGAACATGGGCGATTGTAATACCATGGAATTAATCTATGCCCGCGATGGTAATAATAAGGAAATGTTTCAATCTTGATGATGTATGGTGCACCGTTGCCGGTACGTTCACAGTAGGAAAAGGGTCTTCGTTGTTCCACGCGGTGACGGTTGTCGTTGAAGAACGATCAATCTCGTCAACGAGTCAAGCATCGAGATCAGGGATCCTTCTGTGATGAGACAGCTCTAACGGAGACAGCCGTAATCGTTTGCTACAATGAAATGCATTCTTGACGTAAGATTAAATGTCCGACACTTTTGTACTGTTCAAAGAGCAACGGTATTTAGAGCGTTATTTTAATAAAAAAAGACTATATCAGTCTCATGCCTGTAACATCGCGGTCTCGTCTTTATCAGTGTAGACATTTGCTTTCAAAAGAATCTTCTTACAGAATATTAATTAATTTCACTATATTATTAGCGTAAAATGTTTCGTATATTATTTATGCATAAAATATTACATTCTTTAAAAAAATTTATTAAATATTGAGAATTGATTTTTGATTGAGATTTATATTGTCCAATATCAATTTTTCATTGCATTAATCGAGCGTTTCTTAAATCACTCGCGTCTCGCAGCCACAGATCTCGATCTCCACGAGCGAAACGCGGCGTGTCGGATCGCAAACAAACGCGACCACGGGACTCCGCAAACTAATCCTAATCTCGCGCTACCGACAAATCGCTCGCCATAAATCCAAGGCCAAGAAACCGAGCGCCAAGACGCTACTATGTAATCGAAGATAAACCGCCGTTCTCCCTATCCACCACCACCCCACGAGCGAAAAGCAACTATCGTACGGTTATCAAAGTCGAAGCAGGACGCTGGAGCTGCGGGGGGTATACTGTAAACAAGGAAAGGGTACTGGCGAGGGATGATGTGTCCTGGTAACTTACCCAAATAAATCAGAAATGCCGTCAAGCGTGTTGCACGTGACCCATGCGATAGACGTTCGCGCGTTTACAACGATAAAAGATTTAAACGACGGTTAGGCATTTGAATTACGAGGCTTTGTACAACGCGCGGAAGTGGAACTACGTTTCCTAGCGGCGCCATTTCTGCGACTATAATGGCAGACCGAAAACGATAACTCTTGTAAAATATGACCACCAGTTGCGGTTTTATTGATGCTAGATTAAGCTTAATTACATGAAATTTCGCTAATAATTGCAGGCATTTAGATATAATATATCTTCCGATAAAAGTACAAGTTATGTACAATATTTTACGCGTGTAATAGAATTTCTTTGCGAGCTGCTTCGATAAATTATGCCGAGAATGTTTATATTAACTGGTCTGATGCATTTATAAATGTAAAATATGCATCAGTAGGCATTATTATATGCAAAGTTAAACACATACTTAAATACATTATAATAATTAGCAATGGCTCACGTATCGATCTATGCGCGAATATACAGATCATCCTTCGTACAGGACTTTAGTAGTTTACACCCTTCCATTGCGTAGTATTAATATCTCTAATCATTCACCAGTCCCTTCGCACCCTTATCAAGGGATGCCATAGGCGTCGCTTGATACGTGTTATTCAGATTTATCCCATTTGCCTTTGGGACCATATTTATCCGTAGAACAAACCAAGTACACGGTCCGATAAAGCGTTCGTTTCGCGGAAAGGATTAATGCTAAGCTGCAAATGAAGGGTTCGGACGTTTTTTGTCTTATCGTTGGCTCCCTTGTGGTATTTGACATAATATACAGCCCGCTCTATTATAATATAATGCATATCTCCAAAACAAAAAGATATATATTCTCAGAATGAGATCTAATATATTGATAAAATTAATTCTGTATTAATTCAATAATCCAAACAACTTTATTAAAATTACTTATGGATACTTTTAATAATATCTTGTTTTAATATTCCTTCGCGAATTGATACGAAGGGAACGCAACGATTTCAAAGAAAGTGTGTAGTCTCTTCATATTTTTTTTCGAGACGCAGATTCGTTTCGTAGCGTCCTACTTTTTTCCCGCGAAAAAATATAGAGAGACGAGATTAATCCCAAAGTGCAGATACTGTGCATATTACAGGACGTTTCCACGCACGTATGGATCCGCACGGCTGACTAAAGGGCGTTGGTCAACATGATATCATGTTGAACCATGAACGCGTAACACCGACTCTTTAATTTTTAACGGACTCAGCATTTTCTCTCCCGCTTACGTAGCCCGCGAAGGGGTGGGATCATCCCCCGTAAAGGCGCGACTGGATATCAAAGTCGCTATTTATAAAGAGCCGGTGAGCGCGCGCGCCACACGTATATCCTCGATAATATGCATTTCCATGCACATACACGCATACATATGTACACGTACACGTAGACGTGCGCGGAGGAGGCGCGCGAAAGAGGACACGCGGAGGGACCGGTCGGTCGTATTTGCATATAGAGAGCGTTAGCTAAGGGAAATAGAAGCCGAATACGTGACAGCCTTGCTCTGGGAGGCGATTCTTCGCCGAGAGACGGACACTTCCTATCAGCGAGTTCATTAATAACCAGACGAAGCTGGCCAAAGGTGAGGAGGGTAGCTAAATGGCCGAACGTTTCTCCATAATCTCTCACCCCTCCCTTTCTTCCTTTCTCTCTCTCTCTCTCTCTCTCTCCTATTCTCTTCTCTTTCTCTCATACTATCACTATCCCTCTACTGCCCTTTTAATGTACCATAAATGATCCTTCGTCTTCAGTGCAGACCTTATCTAGTCAACACACAGGGAAAACTCGTGAGCCATTAATGCGGCACGATAGCGGCTGAAAAGAAAGCGTGCTGATAAATCGCGAAGGAATACGCACGCTCTTCCATAAATTAACGGCTACAGGACAACGTTTGGTCTCTGTTTACGTCTTCTTTTTATTTGTGACCTTCGAATCGTTGTCAACAAACATGTGTTACACGAAAAAAATATACAGTACTATTTATCTTCAAAGATGGAACGAATTTGAATTATCGATATACATGTAAAAACAACGAATTGGTAGAAAGACAATCATATTGTTTGGCGGAAGTGCAGGTACATATGAAGGATATTGGGGCGATGGCAGCAGCTGGGTGGCGCAGGGCGCACCTGTCGACCTGTACAAACAGAAACAACAGGTAACAGATAACCATTCTTTCTCCTTTTCTCTGTTCTCACCGACTTCAATATGTTGCTTGCCACTCGATGCGCATTAGCAATGTATTATTTACATGTATACGTTCTCGTACACTTTACACTTTTTCGGGATCAATATAATATTTATCCAAAGAAGTTTGTGACAAATAAATAATCAGATTGAAAAAATCTATCATCGAAAAATTTTTTTAATTAATTGATTAGCCTGGAGCAGGATATCGATCATGTAACTTTTTTCTTAGGGCGGAAACATAAAAAGTGAAAATTTTTATAGGTATGCACATACACACATATATATAAAAATTTCATTTTTCACATATTCTCTAGGAAAAAGATTACATAATCGATATCTAGAGTTGTTCAAAGTTGAAGTCTTTTGGTTTGAAATTGAAATGTGTTGATATTCACGTTTATTATTCCTACTTCTCACTTCATTGCTGTTTTGTCGTATAATAAAAATTGCCGATCCAATGAAGTGAGCAAAAAAAATCAAAATTATACGAATATTAGATAATGAATATTGGATCGGCAATTTAATTTTCACCGTAATCAAAATTTATGCAAAATGGGCTTATAGTTCATTCAATTTCGAACAAATTAAAAAATACTTTAAAATTGATTAAGCATTAGAATATCGGCTGAATTTTGTCATACAAAGATGTTTTTCCGCTTATCCTTTCCCCGGTGACACACGTTAAAATTGTTCAAAAAAATCTAAAAAAATCTGATATTATTTGTTTGAGATATTGAACCATTTTAGGGGAT
>Ga0157364_1005624_pt1 | contig 12797 bp, 3 predicted proteins | sample AttsexASBM2_FD_111476 | JGI IMG/M metagenome (GOLD analysis project Ga0157364, IMG submission 111476) | Fungus gardens microbial communities from leaf cutter ant in Ribeirão Preto, State of São Paulo, Brazil - Atta sexdens ASBM2 | ecosystem: Host-associated > Fungi > Mycelium > Unclassified ... | reverse complement strand
TGGGAGAAAGTAGTGGCCAGCGATGGACAATACTTTGAATCATAAATGTATAACCAGTTTTTTACAATAAAGCCTCGAATTTCGGAAAAAAAACGGCGGAAACAAAGTTGTACACCTAATATAACAGTAAATATTCATTATTGTGACGAGTACCAGAAATATTATACTCGTATTTATAAAATTCTGTTGAAAAATGTAGTCATATAAATATATACAAATTGATGTCATATAATATATAATAAATTGTCGATTTTTTGTAAATAACATGATTAGAATGAATACAATATATTATAAATTATCATAGAATGAATACAATATATAATAAATTAATCATATAAACATACCTTGATTAATGTGAGTCAAGCAAAGTAATGTAGTCAATCCATTGATGAGTCAATATGAATAAATATTTCTTTGTATAAAAAACACGCAAGTAATGAGAGATATAGAGGAAAGACCCCTATTATGAGTTTATTTTGGATAAATGCTAGAAATCTATGGACAAAATATAAAAAAATAATAGATCATTTTGAAGGTATTTTAATAAGCTTTAAGACTTAATAACGTTCTATAAAATTTAATTCAAATTTCTTTTTTTTTTAATTATAGAAACATTTTTTTAAATTATAGAAACATAAAAAGTGAGCAAATCGCAAAATCAAAAAATTGTGCTTCTAATATGAGATGCCTCGAGAAATCGATAGTAAAACGTAAAATATGTCAATATTGCAATTAAAAAACTTTATTTCATGTTTCTAAAATGCAAACAAACACAGTCAGCGTACGTGAAAAATGAGCATGCAATATATTATACCCAGAACTCGTCTTTAGGTAGTTGAAATCAAGCATCGCAGAAATAGGCAATCGACGTTCATTCCAGTTGTCTTTTTTATTATTGTACAATAACTTACTTTACTCTTTAGCAATGATTTCCACTATAACATAAGAGCATGGGTTATTTCATATTAGAAATATCCTGGATATTACGATTTTTCATATTACGATTTCTATACCTTGTGGTTTTACGATCATCAATTCTAACTTCTGTAATTAAACAATATATCCCGTATTTTTCTATTAATGCGACCTTACTCTATCATGAAGAATTTATTGCCAAATTTATTTGTTTAATAAACAAGGTTTAAATGGTCATCTCAATGAAACTTGAAGACATTTAAATTCTAAAATCTTTTTTTACAATGACTATAAGTATGATTTAATAATGAATTTTCTATTATATCTATAAATAGTTTTCAATCTAAAAGTAATAAATTGGATGGTGGAACCAATAGATAGCGTTTATTAATTTAGCAGAAACGCCGATATCTCATATTAGCGCCTATCTCATAATAGCGGACTTTCCTCTATGTGAGCAATTATGCGATGGAGATCAACTAAATTTTTGTACAAACTATATCTATCTACAACTATCGTTTGGAGAATGAGAAGAGATTGGTATAGAAAGAAGAAAAGCAATAAAATAGGAAAGGGCATGAGTTAAGTGTGTGAGTAGAATAAGAGGGGGAAGTATAAAAACATAGGAAAGAAATTAAGAAGGAAAAAATGATTATATAATTTGGAGACAGGATTCTAGTAAAGATTCTGTCTCAACTTATTTGTTTAAACCTTGCTCGTTTCTTTATATGAACTATCTCCAATATAGTCTCTTGTTATAAGACGATTCTTTATTTAAAATTTCTATGTCTTTCCATTTAAAAGTATGGTTATGATTTATACGATGATGTAATGACAAAAAGAGAACCTGTTTTTTTGTTTACATCGGAGATATGTTCATGTAATCTTGTCTTTAACTTTCTTTTGGATTGACCTATATAAGTCGCATTGCATTTTCGCACGAAATCTTGTAGACAACATCTTGATTAGATAATTTATTCAATTGATCTTTTTCTCTTTTAATTTATAAACAAATATTTGATTTTGTGAACTTTATAAACAAATATTTAGCACTCCAATTCATCACTGGTTCATCACTGTTCATCTTCTACTATCGCTGATATTGTATTACAAGACCTGGAAGAACTTGCGATCAAATAATTACCTGAGGAATTGCTATTTTACTTTTGATATGTGGATGACATCATTTTAATGGCTTCATCTAATAGTATTGTATTAATGACATACTTAACATTTTTAATTTGTTACACATGAGATTACAATTTACAATGGAAGTTAATAATGATGAGAGATTGAATTTTCTTGATACAATTATTATTATAGAAAATCAGATCATTATTTTTTATACATCAGAAGACAACCTTTTCTGGTAGATTCCTCAATTATAACTCGCGTCATCCTCTTTCTCATAAAATAGACGTTATCTATAGTTTTATAGACAGAATAAAATTATCAAATCCTCGTTTTCATCAAAATAATCTAGTTATTGCTATTCACATTCTTTTAAATAATAAATATATATTTTTTTTTATTTTTATTAAAATAGAAAAAAAATTAAGATTCAATAATAACATGACTACATATAATATTCTCCTTCAAATTAAAGAAAAATTTTTTATAATTTTACGTTAAATCCATATGTAAAAGTTTCTTACTCATAATTACTATTTTATGTCTATTTTGTGTTATCTTACTATGCGTTTCTGATTTTAGGACATCTAACATCTGCAATTTCATTAAAATTTATGACTAATGTCTATTTTTCAATAATTGACTATTATTGTATTAAATTAAAAATTTTCAATTGATATTTATCCGATCGGAGTCGAAACATATGTCTGTTTTTATTATTGTACTATCTCTTATACAATATATATGTACTATCATATCATTAAAATTTTAAAATATTCGTTAGACTTGTCCTTCTTGTTATTATTATTTAAATTATATATTAATGATAATTATAATTATTCTATATTATTTTTATTTTTATTAAAAAAATTAATTTATTAGAGGTTATTCTCATATATATGATAGCGAAAGGTTCCAGATCACCCATACACCCCTTTTATCTTCATACTATAAGATTCAATAAAAAATATGTTTAGGCAATAATTTTAGAGTTTAAGCTCTTTACTAATCTTATCTGTTTGGGTGGCGCTAAGATCAAATTAAGATCACATCGATTTTTTTAAATGGAAACCATTTGTTATTGCATATTTTTGTAGTTAATTTGAGAGCTTTTCAAAACACTATAACAAAATATTTTTTTCTTTTTAAGTACTTTTTGAATTATAAGACTTGAAAGCTACCACTGACATTAGTATTATCTAAGAATGTAAGGTGTTCGTTCGATTATTAAAACTTTTTAAATATTATTCAGAGTCGTGATCTTGACATCATATGTCAAGATCAAAGCCTTTGAAGATTGTTCATCTTATTTTCATTTTTAAAAATGAAAATAAGAGAAACAACCTCTAAAAACTTTTCTTAGAATAGAAAAAAACATTCAATAAAATAATAAAAATAAAAAAAAATCAACATAAAACTATATCGGCGAAAAGCATCTGATTTGATTTGAAAATATGCAAAGAATGAGAAAAGGCTATTGAAAAAAGCTCTTCAATGGATACTTCATGGGAATAGAAGAAAAGAAAGACCAAGAAAATATAGATAGGATAGCATTCAAAAATTAATCAATGAAAGGCAAATAAATGAAGATAGAAAGATCGAAAACAATGAAAATTAAGCATTCTAAATTTAATTAATTTAGAAGAAAAAAAATAAATAAGAATTGCAAAATATGATTTGACTTCTTCAGTCGCTAGATTTAATTCCAATCGAGTTCTTATAGGAAGAATTTGACAAAGTTATATGTAAGAAATGTGAGATTTGTTAAAGAATATTTTTGGAAAATTCTATAAGAGCTCTCTAAATCTGAAATAGTGAGTAATCACTAATTACCCAGTGGTACACTTTGTACTGATCAATCAATGAAGTTCAATTAAAGAAGGAAGAATGTTTGAGTAGTATATACAATAATTAAAATATCGATATTTGCACGTTAATTTGAATCCGTACCATATTCATTGAATTTAAGCATTAAAACAAGATTAGTTAGATCACATAATAAAAATTAGCTAGGTTAGATATCGTTTAATTCACTGATTATCAGTGAATTGGCATAGTTGACACTGATATCAAAGGTTATCTATTGACACAAAGATTATCTATTCACATTTAGAGAGAGCTTTAGTATAATATTAGAGAAAAACTAGATGTTTATAATTGTATCAGAAATTCAGTGAATCTATCTTGAAAGTCACAATAAAACTGCAAATATGGCAATAGTAAAAATATGTCTTACAAATAATATAATCTTCATGATCATATATACTGCTACGAAAAAATTATATGTAAATAATCAATTAAATGACTTCAGTAGAAAGTAATATATGTTAAGTAATATGAACAGTTGCTAAATAATTGGGACTAAATCCCTAAAATTAATCAAAAGAATACTAGAATTGTCAAGAAATCAAATGGAAAAAAGAGAGCATTTAGAAGAGAGGATATGAAAACACAAATAGTTTCGTTGTGGAGTAGCACGTGATTGTACAATTTAGTGAGCGATCGATCAACCTATACTTCGAATATTGATCAACTATACCAGAAGTTATATTTTTCGCCTATATGAATATGCGTAAATATCAGCGTGAATTTTGTCGAATTCTACGAAGATTAGAATCAATGTCAAGATTAGAATCAGTGTGACACTCTAGAATGACACGTAGAAATTGCTTCATTCGAATGAAGTAAACTTCGCAAATTAATAATTATTTTTAAATATGATAAGCACTACTTAACAATAAAGTTAGATGTTAAACTAATACATATATGTATTCTTCGTGTATTTATCTCATAATCTTCTAAATACGATTGCACGTCGAACATATATATATATATATATATATATTAATAATTCTCCCAAATTAATTACATAATAATCTATAATATATGTATAAATATAAAAGTATATATATATATATATATATATATATATATATATATATATATTAGTTTAACATCTAACTTTTTATTACATAATCGAATGATCACTCTAAATCTGTATCAGTGGATAACCATTGATTATTCAGTGGCATATTGGCACTGGATAATCAGTAAAGTTTAATTAAAAAGGAAAGAATATTTGAATATTATATAATTAAAATAGTACGTTAATTTCTTCCAATATCATATTCATTGAATTTATGCTGAACTGAAACAAGGTTAATTGAATCACATAATAAAGATTAGCTAGGTTAGGGATCTCATATTTCATTCACTGATTACCAGTAGTTTATCTTGGTACTGATATCAGTGATTATCCATTGATTCAGATTTAGAGAAAATACTTATATAATTATAACAATAATAATAAGATAAACAATAATTTTGATCCGATTTTTGATTCAGCGCGTCGTCTTCTCAACTGGAGGACAAAAGAACTTCAATCTTTTATTACGTTCTTATCTTATCGCAGTTATAAGCGTTCGTATAATATAATGAAATTCTCAAATCACAGCATAGCGCGAAAATGCTATATCGTGTGAAATTCGCAACAAAATATTTCTTCTTCGATGAGTAATTGTGTCATTCTTTCAATTAAGAACATCATTAAGCTGGTCATGAAAATAAAATTGCGTGACAACAAAAGTTTCGAATAAAATTGATAAAAAGTAATTTTGGGATAATTTATTGCTAAGCGAATATTAAAAATTAGGTACATAAAGCTGAAGACTATTTTCGTGAACATATAAATTTGCTAATTTTATACGGAAAGAAAGGTTTTGTTAAAACATAAAAAACAAATATAAATATTAAAATAAATATAAATTGAAAAATCTGGAAAGAATGGAATATTAAAATAATAAATAAGTCAAAGAAGGGCAAAGAGCCAATATAATATAGCAAAGAACTTTAATTTAAATCATGAAAATAATATAATAATTACAAAGAACAAAACATTTCGACTCCGATCGAGTCATTCTCAATGTTACGGTAAACATATTCCAACATCTTTATAAACCAATAACCTATTATATAACAAAACCTATATTACAAAACTCGTTATAAGTCTATAAAATACATTTTTGCGTATTTTTCGTTTTATGTAATGCTGCGAGTCAATTACAGAGAGAAAAAACGCAGGAAGATAGAAATCCAAGTTATAGTAGAATACATTGGTTTCTTAATTAAAATTGAAGCAAATTTGTAAAAATAATGAATATCTGAATTCAACGAATGTCGGATAACACAATAGGAATATTAAAAATTAACTATTTAAATAATTGGATCATTAACAAAATTACATAGGATGACTTAGCATTATGCTAATGATGCAAAAAGTTATGACGCACAACCAAATTGAGCATCAAATAGTTTAGATAATTGAACATAATTATTTAGATGTAGATGCAGATCTCTCTTTCAGATCTGCATCTACATTGAAAAATTTTTTCATAATAAGTCTAATAGATTCAATCAGTATATCAATTTAAGAATGAAAGAATTAAAATTCTTCTAGAATTTATCCAGATAACATGTCTGTTACATGAGATATCTAAAACTTTTAACACATCTAAAAATCTAAATATTTTATGTAACATGAATGTATCTGGATATCAGGTAGACAAAATTAATTTTTTCCTGTTAATATTAAAATTTTTTGATAATAATATTGAATTTATTTAATTAAGTTAGCAACTTTTTAATGAAAAGAAGTGTAAATGTAACTAAAAGTTTTAGAGATACAATCAAAAATATTAATCAAAACCTTTTATAATTATGTCTATTAAACGTTCCTATAAAATATCAAGTCTAGTTATAATAAACAGAAATTTTATTTGATTTTAGTAAAATGCGTTTTATTACATTTATCATATTTATCATATTTTATTGATATAAATAAAACATTTTTCTCAATATAACTAAATTTTTAAACATTTTAACAAAACCATTCTATCCATGTATCGCTACGAATTGCTCTGATAGTAAAAGCATGTAAAATCAGTAGGTATATATTAGAGCGAGATGCACATGCGATCTTTTTTTCGGCGCGCGGCTGTCATAATAAAAAAATCGTTCATAAAACTGATTTTTATGAGCGAATTTTAATATTTTTGTGTTGATTTATTGTGCGTCGTCATTGTTGCGTTTATTGACGATTCCTGATGGATCAGTCCACTCGACATTTTCACTCTTAAGAAAAAACGTAATAATATCAATTACAAAAATAGCAAGTTTTATATGTGGAATTAATGTACACACATAATTGAATAAATCAATTTAATTGAATAAATTATTTTATAAATACAATAATTGTAAAATAATTCAATAATTAATTCAACTAAGTACAATAATTCTACATATGGAATTTCCCCATTGTAGAAATCTCATAATAATATTTATAAAAATAAAGATATATTAGGTGTGGGAAAAAGTTCGTGGCGTTTTTCCCGTTAGATGGCATTAAAACGCATTAAAAAAACGCCACGAACTTTTTCTTATATCTAATATATCTATATATATATATATATATATCGTGAAATGATGAAACATATATTCCGATATTCCAAAAAAGCTACTTTTTGACATGCATTCAAAACGCAACAATTTTAAGTCGTTACAAACGATTCCATTAATTTAAAACGATGGTGATTGTATAAGAGTGAAAATTTCATGCATTAGCCAGGATTACTTTTCCTGCCTTTGTACTCGGGAGTAGTGAATGAGCACCCAAAAAGTAATTTTTTTGAAATATTGGAACATGTTATTACTGTTTTCTGATATCTTTGATTTGATTTGACAAAAATTATTACAGAGTTTCTGTACATTTGGAGAACTTTGCATAAAACTTGTATAGTTGTCTTTATAATTGCTATTATTAAGTATATCTTTTCCTTGAGTGTGATTTCTGACATTATTCCTGTCTCTCTCTCTTTCTTTCTCTTTAGCTTCGTCGAGGTGTTTTTTATCTCTCGTACTTTCAGAAGCGAGCGAGTGTGTTTTCGTCGCGCACTTTTACAGTGCAATTTTTGATGTCCATAATATAGGCGATATTGAAATTTTTCTTTTATTTTCCTTCATAACAACAATGAGTAAACTGCTGGATAAAGAGAGAGATCGGTTGCGGATGTTCGCCATGAGAATCGTACACTGTCATTGAAGGGTTTGACTCACCGGGTGACCAAAGAAGGAGGATTCGACTTCGCTGAATCATACGCTTCACCACGTCGTGTCGCGGTTGCGCCGCACTGGGTCACCGGGCCACGTTGAGCCTTGATCACCCACCTCACCTCCCTTGCTAGAGCGAATCGTCCTGGCAAAAGAGGCAAAACGCACTGGCTTGGATCTTCGTCGACACTATAACGACCGTATCATACCATGTCGCGGTACTGCGCTGCATGACTACTGCGCGTTGTGCTACCACCGCACGTTGGTTGTCGCGGAACAGCCGGAAATCACGTGCGTGGGGGAATAAAACCCATAGCACACATGCGTAAAGAGTTGTGCGCGCAAGGATTGAGAGGGTGAGATTCGATGGGGCCGATCGAGGCCGAAAAATTGATCGACACGCGTTACGAGTTGTTTCGCCCTCGTTCGCATAGATTACGTTGCTCGCGGCGAATCTATCAGAGAGCGATCGTTTCTATAGGGTTGAACTGATTCATACAGGGCTGCGTTTAAAAATTATGCCTAGATAAATCTAGGGTGCATTTTTGCTAATACTTAACGTAACCTATAACTTAGCGTTATCTGAGCGTAATTTCTGAACGCAGTTCCTATGTTTGTTGAAGATACTTATGTATATTTCTACATAATATACTTATTATGTAGATACTATTATACTTTCGTATAATACCATATGTTTATTGGTACGATGTTTGTACGTTTTTGTAATAATTTTAGAAATATTTGCGGAAAAGCGGAAGCAAGATATGACCTAAATCTAAGAAGATCGTAGTTAGAGAACAGACACAGTGATAACAACTATAAGGATAACAATTGTACAAGTTTTATATGTACAATTAATGTACATATATATATAATATATATAGTTGAATGAACTATTTCATAATTATTACAATATAGTTTATAGAATAGTTTATTCAACTATATGTATACATTAATTCTATATAGAAAACTTGTATCACATTTATAGCTGTTATTAGTATATTTTCAACTATATAAAGAATAAAAAAAAATGAGAACAAAAAAAGCCGAAAAACCTGTTGGCTTCTTACTTATATCTTGTTAAAAAAAGTAAATGTTCGTTGAAATAAATTTGTTTAACTATATGTTAATTTATCACGTAATTGCAGGAAGGTCATCACTTAGACCATTATATAATGTTTATCGCTGAAGCAGACGATAAATAAAAAATTTTTAAGAATGAGACATTAGGAATGTTATTAAAATAATAACACTGATATATTGATAATGATGGAGGAAATTATCAATAAATAGAAAAAGCGATCGGCGTGCACGTTTAAGTTAAAAAATACGAGCCGGACAAAATGCGTGTGGCGAAGTTGCTTTCGAAGAAATTCCGGGCGCAATTCGCTTAACACTTTAGATACGTCGGCCGTCGGCGTATTTAATGGAAGCTGTAATTGAATCTGTTGAAAACAGCTGTTGCCGTAAACTCGATTTGTAATTCGAGTCTTCGCTTGTGTTACGCGCGCGGAGTTATTTTCCCAACATCCGCTCACACCTCGCTTCCGTCATGAGAAAACGATTTTATCCGTCCTCGACACCGTGTTTGTAATCTACATTTGCGCGACGATCCGGCATCGACAAACCAAATTGAAAATAGAATTCGACGATCTCTCCGAGGTCGTTCGAGTACTTCAACTGTTGTACGCACAGCAACGAGAAAATATCTGTCAGGCGCGACTGCATTCTCTCAATGCTGAAGAGGAGGGAGAACGAAAGGGAGAAAAGGTGAGAGCAGGATGGAGAGCGAAAGGTACACTTTCCTTCTTCTCTCTGTAACGAAAGTTTTATGCAACATGCACCGTGCCGGGCAAACACGGAAGAACTTTCTTCGGTTACATTTACGCAATACGCAGTGCACTTCCATTCTCCTTACCTGCACCAGGTTTCCCGCGTATGAATGTAATCGCTGGTAAACCGTGCGTCGCTACCACTGTAACTTCCGTAACTGAGGTATAAACCTCAAAGTGCCTATCTTATAATATTCTTTTGCTTCATTGAGAGACCATTCCTACCATGATATTAATCAAGATTGGGTAGTGCTAAGTTAAAAAGATAAAAATTAATAATTACAGATAAATCATAAAAAACGTTCTGCGAATATTCAATTATATTATATAATTATACATGAAGAAAAATGCAAGAAATCGATTTTAAAAACATTCTCAGTAACTCATCCATAGAACAATTAAAAATCTTTATATAAACGGTCTCTTGCTATTTTTGTACGACTATAATGGTTCGACGATATAATTGAATATGATAATTGAATATGAGCGACGTTTTTTTTATGAATTTCTGCAACTTACAAAACTTGCGTAAAGAATTTCACAAAAAAAAATCTCAAATGTTTTTCGCCACTATTTTTTTGGAAATAATATATAATATAAAATTGTTTTTGTACAAAATAATACAAATTTATATAAAAATAATCCGATTAATTTCTGACATTATTTTTCTTTTTTTCTTTTATTTTAAATTGATTCTATCAGCTTAATATTAAGTTAACATCGCCACGATTTTTTTCGAAATGGTTTATGGCACAAAATTATCATTAATGGTACAATTTAGTATAAAATGAGTATTAAAAATTCCGGTTTGATTCTGCTGATTTGGTTCTACTAGCTTTATAGAGCTTTAATAAAACAAATATGTCATGTTTTATTCTAATAAAATATTATTTATTTTATTAATATTATTATTGGAAATTAATAAGAGATTATTTTTAATTAAACTGCTGTTATCAAGAGATGCGGTAATGTTTTAATGTTAAATCAAGCACAGTTTAATATACGAGACATATCGATCTTTTATTATTTTACTGTACGGTATGAAACAATTATACTCACAATTGGTATGAACTGTTTACAGTTTACTTAATTTTAATTTAAAGTTCTAATTTAAAATTCTAATATTTAATTTAAAGTTATAACATTTTATTTATATAAAATAATATTTATTTATTTATTTTATAATGAAGTCGAGAAAACAAAAGAAAGTGTTTTTACGATTAATTCCTGGTGAAAACATATAAAACTTGTCGAAGCGTCAAAGAAGTATATTTTAACGCTTCTTAAACATTCCACAAAGAATATACAGAACATTTTAAGAGTGTCATGATAGTCGGAATTTTGGAAAACGGAATTTCGGAAAAGTAATAGAGTAGGGATCAACCAATCAGAATTATTCGAATGCATTACTTTGTCTGTACATATACATTAAATACAAGATTATCGAAATTGAATTTCTATACGTATAAAAAGAAATTCATTATTAATAAATTTTTTTTCGATAAATATTCATTAATATATAAGTATTCATTTTTCCAGCATATAAATATAATCATTTATATTGTTGGGAATAAAATTGCGTGCTTTTTGATCTCAAATTTTTGTGGCTGGATTCCCCATGAATCAATATTTCCAAAATTGTGAAAAATCAGAAAATTTATTTTAATGGAAAAAAATAATTATTATATAGTAGAAGAATCCGCAAGAAAATAAAATTTCGATATATTTTTTATTATAATAAAAGATAATGAAAGATCTTTTAAATTAATTAAAAACGGTTTGAGATTAATTTAACAGTCCATTTTTCGAAATGTCGTTCCATGGGAAACCCAATCACATAAATTTCGGACTGACCAGCACGTAATTTTATCTCCAACAATATAAATGTTTATATGCTAGAAAAATAAATACTTATATATTAATAAATATTATATTGAAAAATTATTTATCAATAATGAATTTCTTTTTATACGTGTAGAAATTCAATTTCAATCTTGTATTTAATGTATATGGGTAGGAACAGGGATGTAATACATGTTAGTCTTATGTAAATGGAGCGTCATTAAGTTATTAAACTTTGTTGAGTAGTACGCAGTATCGCCACCAAAGGGATGCAGCAAATTAAATTTCTCGAATTTAAACAACCACAGAATAGGATAAAAAAGCATTGAAAGATTTTTCAATGTTCTAATAATAGTGTTCTAATAATAGTTCTAATAATAGTAGTGTTCTAATAATTTTTTTCAAGTGAATTTCAAGAACTCCCAGAAAAAAGCATAATATTTTTTTTGAGATGTTTATTGAATAAATAAAATATATTTTAATATCATCATATACTTACCGAGAATTTAGATCATATGGGGATAAATTTCCCGCAACTATTCTGTTACATGCCTTTATGTTATATTAGTATTGTGTTATTATTTCAGCTTTTTATTATTAATACTATTAGGTAGGAAAGTTCATGCTGATTTTGAAGGAAAATTGAAACGCAGAAGATTTAAATTTTAGTATACTTTTATTAAATTTAAATCTTTTGCGGCACGAACTTTCCGGACAACCCAATAATAAAATTATTGTGAGTTGAATCGATTTGTCATTGTAATAAATAACGTCATAAATTATAATCTGCATAAAATGATTATTATAGGGCATGTACCAAGTATGTAAATATGAAACCGGAATTTTTTTATAGAAAATACACGTTTATTGCATGAAAATGATAAAAAATATTTTATTCGAAGTATTGCCCATCGGTAGCTATACATTTTTTCCATCTGTTTGACAATTTGTGGATGCCACGCCAAAAAAATT
>Ga0157364_1005622_pt1 | contig 12799 bp, 4 predicted proteins | sample AttsexASBM2_FD_111476 | JGI IMG/M metagenome (GOLD analysis project Ga0157364, IMG submission 111476) | Fungus gardens microbial communities from leaf cutter ant in Ribeirão Preto, State of São Paulo, Brazil - Atta sexdens ASBM2 | ecosystem: Host-associated > Fungi > Mycelium > Unclassified ... | reverse complement strand
TCTTTATGAAAATCTGCAACTTCGTCAAAAGCAGCTTTGACTCGCTACATTATTAATAATGATCATTTTTGAAATTTAATAAATTCGCAAGAATTTCATTAAATATAATTATTCGATTGTCAGATCAAAATTTTACGATGCAATTGATCAACAGCTAATTTTAATAAAAACGAAATGTGAAATTAATATCAATTACCATTATTTATATAGATGTGTAGAGAACAATCTGCCACGTTCCGGTAATAATTTCATTCCGAATAGTCGAGATTCCAGTTTCAATTGTTGTTCGTTTATCATTGCTTCGTTCTGCTGCGGAGAATTGAGATTTCAGATATTCATGGAACACGTAACGTACATTATTTTTGAGCTGAAAACTATATATATATATAGAGGGAAAGTTTCATTTTAGTAAAGATCTCATCCGCAGAGTGCGAAAGTAAGTTCATCCGCGAAAGAACATATGTGCGTCGCATTAATGTTGAAAGAAAAACAGTCGGGTGCTTTCATTACGGTGCTATAGAGCGCGATGACGTTTACCCAACATCCCGCTGCAATTTCTTGAAAAGCACCAGGAACGAACAGACTTTGAGATGAAATTGAAGCTATCACGACCGCGCGTAATTTTTAAACTTAATTTGCTCTAGCTTACGCGCAAATAATAATCTAACAGACATTAGTCACTCTCTCGATGCTAATTGACTTTAACAGAAATTATTATGATTTAAATATGTCACATTACGATAAATTGACGTTGTTTAGCGTGATTGTCATTCCGGACGAATCATGCAAGATAGAATAAATGACCCAGTTGAGACATCAAAAGGGAGCTCCGCTCAATGTAATCCAATGCATTTATAAAGATACGAAATTAGAAATGTTCTTATTTGAGAAGCAGATTAAACGATATCATGAAATTTATTCATTTCAATATAGAATTGTAACATATAATTTTTAATTACACTTATCAATTTTATAGGTCATGTATATTTTAGTATATTAACGTTATTTGCTCTGCATATCAATATAAAATGTTTACATGCTACGTATATACATATATAAATATAGCTTGCATTCTCCATTATACGTATAACAAGCTATCTGTAGGATGAATTGCAAGTATTTGCAAATCTAGACTAATTCCAATTGAACTTACGATATTGTTTCTTGTTAGTTTACTGAGCGTTTTCGTAGTTTCTTGTTTACATTTAGGATAGGGACAGCATAGTTATAGACCTCTCTCGACCGAGTCAAGAGATAGCACTTGCTATTCAGCGCAACAATTTCATTACAGTTCTGTACTCTGTCCAAAGCTGTCTGAAGCTATTCAATATCTCCTCTCAATTCTCGCAAATCAAAAGGAAATATTGTTTACACGTTTCGTCCGAAGGATTCATCCTGCACAACTCGAAAGCGAGAACGAAGTAGACACCTTCTTGACTTCTTTCGTCACGGTGAATGGTTGTTTTTGCGGGGAAAAAGATTGCGTACATAATTTAATCTTGCTTTACTTTAGACTTTCATCACGCGCGCGAGAGCGATGCTCGGGAGGTGATGCATATATCTCTGCCGTTCCCCAAAACGATGAAACTATGGTGATACGCGCGCAATACCAACCTCCGTCCATACTCCGTTCACGTCCGTATATATCGCGTTCGCAATACACGGGCGTGACATGGCGCGCTTGCTTGTTATAACGCGCACGACAAATCCCGAGTCGCCGGAATTGCGGATTAATGAACGGTCTCGTTATGCGACGCGAGTCTGCCTTGTTTATCGTCAACCGCTTCTATCGAGAAGCGATATGGCGCCCTTGGATCGATAGTCATTAGCGTGCGCACGTACAGCAGGCAAGTATAGACGCACGTAAAATACGCACACGTTTGCTTTCAAATATACCTTTTTTATGTATACGTATTATATATGTACGCTGCAAACGCAACGCAGTCGCGCATACAAAGATTCATATAATCATTAGATTGCACAAATTGTGTACGTGTATACGTGCGCAGACTTCGCGGTCGTTTCTAAAAGGACGCGCTAACGATGAGGAGAGAACGAAGGATGAGCAGAATGACGTAGTTAGACCGTGTAGAATCACAGGAGTCCCGGGGGAGTGTCAGCGACAGGCTCCTCGCGAACATCGCGAGAAAACTTTAATGCACGTCGTCGAGTTAGATTGTCATAATTCGCAAATGCGAGCCAATTTAAGTTAATTCATCGCGACGTCTGTCAGGACTCACAAACTGTGTGGCTGAAAAAGAAATTCGGAAGTTTCTCTTTGTCCTTCCGACTTCCGATGAATGTTTCTCCCAAATTCTTTAACATTCTTGAAATAACATTTGCGCGAAAAAGCTCTAATATCCAACTGTTTCAAATTTTATCGGTAACTTGATATTTCGCTTGAAAGTCCTAAAATATTTGCCAGTCTCTCCCGGGAGAATATGATATTCCTCGCACGTTGAAGTACGAAGGAGCGGAAGTAATAAAAGAGCGGTCAATATCGGGAGAGATCCAATCAGCAAACGGAGCTTTATCACTATTCGTCTCGTCTTATCCGAGCATGCTCCTGTTCGTCCTAGCCGATTGGTTTAGCTGTAATAGCTCTCCCTTTAAAAACCATCAATGCTTCAATATTTCTGTCTGAAGAGCTCCATTTCCATGCTTTCATTTCCCCGTCACGCAATCGTTCTTGGTCATTAATGAGGCGAATCTAATTCTATCATGGTTCTGTATATTTTTTTATAATAAAAATATAAATGAATATATTCATAAACAATGTGATAATGCCGAGCAAGCTAAAAAAAGTTACGAACGGATAAGAACAAGCTTTTGCACTTTAAGGAAATTTAAGTAGCATTACTGCAGCGGAGAAAAAATTGAGATGATACTATTAATATTTTTTAGCACAATGCATATTTTCGGTCATTAAATGTAGTCATTTTCTAATTAAGTAATCTAATAATTAAACAAAACATGGTCTAAACGAAGAAATTACATTAGCTTGTACTAGATTTATTAGAAAATATAAAGCGTAACAAAACAATTAGAATACGTTCAATTGTACACCGAGAAAAAATTTTATTAAATCCTAATTTTTTTTTCAATAGTATTAACATTTACTTATATAAATATTTATTCAATAAAAAAAATAGAATCACACAAAATTAATAATTCTTATATCGAATATATTATAAATAAATTATTATAAATAAATATTATAAATAAATATGTTTATATTTAGTAAATAGTTACTACTATTCAAATAAATATTTATTAAAATTTAATACATTTTTTTCAGTATATGCAATACATTTTATTTGCACTTAAAATATTTAAATGCAGGTAATTTATACAATATTTATAGATATTTATAGATATAAAAAATATATTTATATAAAATGCCATCATTAAGAAACTTTTGCTATTAGATTATTATTAAAAAAAAGTTTGTATACTGTTCAAGTCTCTTTGTTCTTATAATCGAATTATCTTAATTACTCGGAGCCAGTTCTTGAGAATTAAGGGTTGAGGGTTCTAAAGGACCTCATAGAAATCACGGTAGAAGGTATGGATAGAACGAAAGAGAGTAAGGTATCCTTTTTGCGGCGGACACCGTTTTCGTTCCACACTTTTTCCTCTCTTCGGCGATCTTCCCCCTTTTCGCCGGTTACGACGACAGCTTTCATCCAATTTCCTCTTGTCTTGAGAAGCTTCACGACCCCGCATGGCCGGTGCTTAAGTGGAAGTGCTCTTTCATGCGGCATTCGACTCATTGTCAGCCTCGAGATTGACAGTCTTCGACGAGTCTAGGGCGCAGTAATTTAAAGTTGCGTCTTCACGAAGAACTGAAATCATTTCTCGCGACAGTTCCTTTTTTTTTACCCATCTTTGAATTATCCGAAATGCCATCGGCATTTTGCAAGTTTGCTCTCACGATTTTTCATTCCATTATTCGGTTAATAATTACGAAATTTTATCACGAGGGAAATAAAGTACATTTTCGCCAATATGATCTTCATCGAAACTCGATCAGGAGTTTCGAGTTAATGCAACCGAGCTTGCATTTCCGAGCATTTCGCGACGTCAGAAATCTATTACCGCAAGATTGGACGTTTTGCAACCGCGTTTGAAAGATGGCCCCGACGGCTGTGGTACTCGGCTGTAAAGCCTGGAAAAGTTCGACCGCAACCGGAGCAAACTGTATCGAACTCCAAATTACTTGGCTGCATAAGGATTCACTTTGCGCGTTAACGAACTAGAAGTTGAAGCAGTGTATTACCTCAGTCGTGTTTGAGAGAGCCTCGCGTACGAATAAAGAGAGACCAGTGTGGCCGCAAACATTAGTTACAGTTAATTAAGGCTTAACCCATTTAACCTTCCCTCTTTTTAGGAACAGAATTAGAAGTGTCACTCGAATGAGAGCTAGTCAGTCCGAATTACGGTTAGCTCGAGTAACTGTTTGCTGCGCAATAAGTCAAATTTCTGAGTACGGTCTATTCCCAGTGCAACGCACCATCGCATTCGCTTTCCGTGTAATAAATTATACACATCTTAACCGTAGAAACCATCAGTGTCGTCGAGACAATTTTCCGACGATCGATACACAGAAGTTACACGTTTCCTAGTCTTATCACCTGCTGGAATAATCGACCCTTAGGTTCATTTCCTGGATTACGAAGACCGCGCGTGATCGAGCGCGTTGCTTATCCGCGAGAGAGGAACCGAGTTACAATTAATTCTTAATGAATATTTATGATGCGCCGGCCGACAGAAATTATGTCGCTCATTGAGTTAAAACCACAGACAATAGGGCTTATTTGCCGTTTCCACGCGCAACCCGTGGTTCGCCGAGAGAAGTCGTCGAGAACTCGGTCACCCGCCGCGAACGAGACGTGTACACCGTGGCAAAAAGTTGGCAACGAGTTTGCGAGGAGCTGGCTTCGCGACTGAGGAAAATGCTTCCCTCGCGTACTGTGCGTGCATGAAGAGATACGGAACTAAGGTAGCAGAGAAATAGACGACAGCGTTACGAGAAATTACGCTGTGGAATTGTTGTCACGAAATATTCAGAACTTGGTGGAACAGATTTTCTTGCATTTTTAGAACTGTAGCTCATGCTTCAGGAGTAGAGAATGTTGTCAACTTTTGAAAAAACGAAGAGTTTCATTAACTCAAAAATTACAGTTAACAGCCAAAATTTCATTTTACAATTTTAGCGTAAATAAAAAAGTTTTTTTTTTCTTTCTTCTTTTCTTGTCATTTTTATTATTTTTTTAATATAATAATTTTTCTTCCACAACATATATTATTATGGAATTCTAACATTATTAATTTCAGTGTATGTCGCATTTCAAGAAGAATATTGTCAATCAATTTTTGAAAAAATAAAGAATTTTATCTTAAAAAAGTTAAACCCAAAATTCCATTTGTATTATAGCAAATGCAAGTCTTTCTTCTTCTTGTTATATTTATTATTTTTTAAACGTAATGGCCTTTCTCTTACGATATGCACGCTTACAAAAATTGATATTGTGAAATGTTTAGTTCGATATAAAGATAAAAATGACACAAAGAAGCTAGAAACTTAATGATTTAATTAAAAAGTTTACTTAGTAAAAAGCTTTTTTCTTTGGTTCCTTCAAGTTTTTTTACTCGAATATGTTTTTTTAGAGCATTTGAAGATTTTGACGTTTGTCTAAAATTTAGTTTTTGCATTCATCCAAAAGATTTTTGTGAAAAGGTAGCTATAAAAGTCAAAATGTAATACAATGACACTAAGTGGTAGTGATTAAGAATATAGATTCATTACTGTTCATAATTGTTTGAATAATATTATTTTATACTGTACTTCTATATTTTTTGTATATTTCACGGTTTTCACGATGTAAAATCGACGTTTGATAGCTGATCCCGAGGGGCTGTTTCCAAACCTGCGGCGAGGAGTGTATAGAAATATACTCGCAGTTAGTAGCGTGCGTAAACCAGTTTTAGGTAAGAGAGGATGCGACTTCCGACCCGCTTTATACCCGTGGGACATAATCCGCGGGGAAAACGGTTGAATGCGAAATGGCACGGAACGTCGACGTCAGTACGATATAGCCAGTTGCGTGAAGCAAATTTTCCCGCAGGTGCACGCGCGATACGACATTTATAGCATTCGCGATGATGTGGCTGGGGAACAATAGCCATATCCGGATTTCGGGCTCCTGGATGAACTTAACAGAGATTAAAGATAAAGCATCTACGCGAAGGAGCCGTGATAGATAGTATACGTATGCTGTACATATATATGCGTCAAGATTACGTTTAATTCTATGTGTGCCTACGGTGATCCGCTGAATCCGCGTTCCTATTTGACAGGTACGTCCGTTCTTCAAAAGAGATAAAGTTGCGCTTTGTGATAAGAAATGCCAGAGAAATTAAAGTATTATATCCTGTTCTTATTCGATTTAATTTTATAAGAAACAACATTTGCGAAGCAACAAGATAGATAAACTCAGATAGCTGCCGAGATAAATAGAATTAAATATATATGCGTCATCTCAATAATGATTTATTTAATGACTCAATCCAAAAACAGATTTGAATCAATCCAAGAACAGCCCAATAATATCTAGCTTTATGCAAAAACAGATTGTTATTACGCTTTTAATAACGACATCATTTATTAATACAATTCATGAGAACATCGATAGAATGACGCTATTAAATGTTATCAAGTATTTAGGTAACATTATATTTGTAATTGAACGCTTTAATGCAGTACATCTTTAATGGCATATACGCCATTCAGTGACGATTGGCGTGTCCTACATGACGATTACCTACCGTTAGAAGCAGATTTACATAGACGTGCAATATATGGAATTTTGCTTCGAAGTGACAGCTAAATCTACTAATATCCGCCAACATGCTAATATGATTTGTAACTCTCCTGCGCCGTGGATAAAGCTATACTGAATCCACACCCATTTGCCGATACGTCTGCCTGTTAATATTATTATTAGTATTATTATTGAATAAGCGAAAACACATTTGCGGTGCATGAAGGAGGGAGATGCGCGCAATTCCGCAATACAGATTAATCTGTTTAAGACATGCGTATTTCTCACCCTTTGAAAGCAAATTTCTGTGAATACATATGTATATTCTAATTTATGTTACAAAGTAGCATACATATAACATATGTTTATAATTTAGTATGAAGCTTTGAATTACATTAAGGTATAAATACATAATTATTTTAATTAATTATAATTATTACACATTATTTATCATACCAATTGTTTATTATTAAAAATTACTGCTAATAATTAATTGATTACTAATTATGTATTGAAAATTTACAATTGCCTATAAATACTTGCTTTTGCTTAGCAAATTTATTATATTAAATTTTGTTAGTGAATTGCTAAAATAGAATGAAATAAATACATTTGCTCTCATGTCGTGCTAAATAACGTAATTGCGTTGAAATTAATCTACATTAAAATAAAATACAGTTATTATTATTATTTTAGTTATTATTATTATTATTATTATTTTACAGCTATTTTACTACTCTGTTAAATCAATCAATTTCTTTCAAGAAAGTAGATTTGCCATCTTCGTAATTTTTCTTACCGCGCACAAATAGATTATTGACAATGATTAATCTGATCGTAGACTTGTCTGTCGATATTCGGTAAACACGTGATGATCGATAAGCGAACGTGATTTGAACTTCGATTTAAGCGCTGCTGTGGCGTAAAAGAGGATGACGTAACATATCAAAAGGTTAAACGTCGCGGCGACATTACAGTTGCATTAATTAACCGGGCATGAGGCTGAGGACTTATCGCTAATGAAACGGCCGCTTAATTAAGATGCAAACGAGACGCTTCTCGCGTACGTGCACGTAGCCACGCGCGTTGGCTCGAGCTTCGCGTCGCCTCGTTCTAACCCTCTTCTCGTCTCTGCTCCTCCCCCGATTGCGAGTCCATAAATCTCAATCCGTAAACTCAAACACCGGTGGAATTGCAAATCGTAAGTAACAAACTGCCGCGCAAAGACTCGCGGCATTACAACGAGCAACGGGCGGACGGATAGCCTCCCCCGCTCTTTGAAGCGAAGCGAACGAGAGATCGGTAAGGCGTCTCGTATATACCGCACCACCACCATCATCCCCTGCACCACCACTCTGCCACGTCGCGCCTTTGTCAATATTAGGTTTCCCCGTGATTACGTAATAAAGTAAACGTCGTTTTAACCCCTTTAGTCGGCGCGCTATCGACCGCCGTTCGAATTAGTTCGGTGCAAGTCATGTAAATTAGTCCCGAGTCGTAACTCAGGGGGTGGAAATTGGGGAAAGTGGTGGCAGCGGCGGTGGCGGCGGCGGTAGCGGCAGCGACAGCAACGGCAATGTCGGGCAAGACAGCCTTATTGCCGGTGGCGACGGGTTAGAATGCCTGAAATATTACTATGCCAATCGGGTTGTCCTGGCGCGATGGCGGCGACGGTCACGGTGCGATTAAGTAAGTTTCTTTCTCACTGAATAGAGGTCCCCAAGGTAACAAGCTGAACCAAATTGCAGAGACGGTCCCCACATATTCCCAACTGAATTATTCACTCCAGCGAAGCTTTATGATTCACCAAACACTAATTTTGTACGAGCCAACAATGTGTGATCTATAAATGTTTATTTAATTGGAATTCTAAAGTACTATACTCTATTTATCTGATTTAGTCCTGTCGTTTTAAAATTAAGGAAAAACGAATATTTTACGAGCTGAATAAACAAACTTGTTCTACTTTTGCTTCATTTATGATAAATCATTCGATTGAATCGAGAGGTTAAGAAATCTTACTTATTCTATAAGTAGATAAGCTAGACTCTTCAGGATAGAAAGAGATATTGTTATGTGAGGTTTCTGTTTGAATTGGAATATTTGTGCGCTTACTGACTCCACGCGAGCTATCGAAACTTGTGGTGTTTCTGTCTGCAACGCTGAGTCTACATAAATATATGATAACCCATGTAACTCAATTTCGTGAAAAATGGGATATATCTCGCTTCTAATGTTTTTCAAATTCAATTTGATTCTTTTACGTAGAAAAGAAGGATTTTGTTAAAATATCTAAAAATTAGTTGGATATACAGATCTGAAAATAATTTTATTGGATAATCAAAATTATGTAGAACGCTCGAGTATGAGCAATGTTGCAAAAAATTTTAACGTTCTAGCAATCAGCTTGAGCGTCCTACATAATTATTTTGATGGTCTAACAAAATTATTTTTAACTCTATGTACGCATATAGCTAAATTTTTTAATACTTTAGAAAAACCGTCTCTTTAAAATTTTTTTTTGATATTTATATTTTTTCATTTCTGTATATCCACAAATATTGAATGTACTGAAAAATTACATTAAATCTTGAAAAGCGCGATAAGAAATTGCTTTTCCCAAAATAGCAGTAAAATCCTCATTTTATCCCAAGCCGCTCGCGCTTTATTCGTCAATAAATTTATGATAAAGCTGAAATTACGAGCGATTGAGATATATGGAGCGTATGCATGCGGCATAATTCCGTAATCGATCTTGAATTATTGAGTGGAAGTAAAACTGTAGGGCAGAATAATATCGGCGAGGATTTCACCGCGGGCAGCAAGATAGAAATCGGCTTTAATTAATTTCATTATGCGGCTCATCGCCGGATGGCCGGAATCTCTACTAGAATGAGGATGGAAGAGTGGTTTGTGGCAGCGTAGTGCAAAAATGCAACACCGCTTTTTAATTAATAAATGTCATTTACGAGGCGGATGCCCGTCCTTTACTCCGATTGATGCTATTCAAGACTGACAAGTTTTCGTCCTAACATCCCGCTCTGTGTTCGACGTCACGTCGGAATACGCTGTCCTCGCGAATAATTACCGCGATCCGTAAATGGACGTGCGCAAATTACTTTAAAAGAACGACGAAGATAGATCGTTTCCGTACGAATATTTTCGGTCCATACAACTTGTGACGCTTATCGCCATTCATATCACGCCGTAAATCAAGGAACTTCTATAATGTATGATCCTATAAATACAATAACCAAAACCTCCGATGGTTGTACGCAGCTAACATTTACCATTACCGATTTGCGCGGCGGCGCTTCCAGTATCCGCAAAACCATCGTTCGCGGTCATTTTGCGCCGTTATCGACAATCGCCTTACTCGCGCCTCTATAAATTCTCAGTCACATCGCGTGCAACGTACAGGTATAGCCGAGGGCAACGCAACGGATCCGCAATTTTCTCCGGGTTCAACGCACTCCGGATGAAAATCTTTATCCAAGCGGCTACGGGAAAATTCAGAGGATGTGCGAATAACAATATACGCTACGCTTTGCATCAAATATATGGATGTTTGAATTAAACTTCACAATACTCTTGCTCGTTCAATATCGAAGACAGTAATACTCATTCAATCTGTCGCGAAATAACTATTATTTCTCTTGAATTTAGGAATCGATTTTCGAAATACATTAGCATATTACATTCCCATTCCATTAATATTTTATAAGATTATTATGACTTTAGCAAACTCGGAAAGAACAATTTTGCTGAAGTATCTGAAAATTTAGCTGGTTACAGATCTGAAATTAACTTTATGGGATCATGAAAATAATTATAGTAGGACGTTCAAGCTGATTGTCAAAATGTCGTTGCAGCATTGCTCATCATGCTCGAGTTTTTTTACACAATTATTTTGATGGTCTACAAAATTATTTTCAAATCTGTATCTTAAATTTTTAGTTACTTCAACAAAATCATTCTTTCCGTACATAACAAAAATTTAATAATTGAAATGATGATATTAATTTTAATATCTTTAATAATATTAATTCTAACTCAAACAAACCAATGTTATTTACTGTTGTTTTGACATCAAAGAGACAAGTAATATCAGCTTAATTGTTTGCTAAGAATTTTCTTTCTTTAATGATATTAATTATATTACCATTCTAAAACTGTGTACAATGAAGAGAATACTAATTTCAAAACCATTCTATATCGGAAAGTTATAAGTCGATATTTCTAGTATATATAGCTCGGCGTTCTATGTACAACTGGCGACAATTTTCTGAACAACTTCAATTCCTCGTACGCGAGCGAAGTGCACGCCGATGATGTATCGCTTTATAACAAAGAGGATTTATCAACGTCAATTTGGCGTGCAGGAAGGTACGCGTCTTGCGGCCAGCGACCCGCTATAACGAAGAAACGAGCAGCGGTCGAGGGCAGCCAAGCGCTTAATTTTACTCGCGCCGTTATCGCGAGGACGTTAGAACAACGAGTGGGGTTAATTAATTGCGGACCTTTTTTAATTTGTCTTGCTAGACGCCGGGATTACCGCGAAATTTTTAAACCGATACATCCAGTCGAGAAGCGGAAGCAGTAAATTGAAGATACTTTGTTGAAATGCGAAAGGGGACTTGGGAAAAATTTATTTCTCGGAAAAGTCTGCGATGATAAAGAAATGTGGCAGATAAAACGTATATACTCTAAAAAAGACTCTAAAAAACTCTCAGCTCAGATAAGAAGAAATTTATTCCATATATATTGTCGATTAGTTTATTCGTTTTCATTTACATTTTTGTACACAAACTTACAAGACGACTTAGGAAGAGTTTACGTATAAAAAAAACCTGCGAAGCCTCATTGCGAAGTCACCTTGAGAAACACTTGAATCATCTTGAAAAAGAGCGCGCAAGATGGGACGCAAGATTAATTGTCCCCGCTCTAAATTAAGTTATTCACTTTGTTATGGTACCTGAGCTATCGCGCGGCGAGATACACGGCGCGTGATAAAGTAGTAAGAGAGCGGAAAAGAGAGAGAGAGAGCAGTAGTAGGATTAATGAGGAGAGGGAGAGTTTATGATCTCACGCTTAAAATTCGTCATACCGGTTATATGACTGCAAAGGGCTGCAGAATCACCTTTTCAATTCGGTACGTAATTTAATCACATGTTCAAATATTTTTTTGTCTAGATGAATTTATTATTTCTGTTCGTTTTATCCGGAAGTAGACGTGTGATTTAATTTAACATTAGCAAGTCCCCATTTTGACGGAAATATATTTATGCACATACACACTGTTTAATACTAATAGAACAATGGTAATTCAGTACAACATTTGGTTATTTTTAACTTCCGTGTGTGTTAAAATGTAAATCAATTAAATCGCTATGGTTAAATTGCTAGTTTCAAAGTAAATAATATCCATATTAACGTTTGCATTTAGTAAATAGTAATCTAAATTGCAATTAAATTTAATAATACATTTCTTGAATTGAATTATTTAATTCCATTGTTTTAATCGAATAAATTGACGACACATTGAGAAGCAGTGCCGACCTAGAAATGATTAAAAATAACTCAAATTGAGTATAATTCGACATTATGAATTTAGTGCACGAAATCCAAGGTGTTCAGTTATTAATAAATTAAGAGATATAAAAATGAAGAAGTACGGCAAAATGACTGATGTACATTCCTCTCTCGGGTTAATATAATAGAAACTATTTTTGTGTGACAAATAAAAGCAATAATAAGTAAAATGATAACTTTATACTCCTCAGTTTCAGCAAATGTAAGAAAAGTATACAGTAGGATCAGTGCGGTACTTATTGTGTAAAAATATTATTCAGAAGGAATATATCCGTATAAGATTCGATTTGCTTTTGTCATTCTCAATAGAACAAAAATACATATTATATCTACATAATCACGTACTTTTGTGAATGAGTATGGCAACCACGGATCGAGCAAAT
>Ga0157364_1005621_pt1 | contig 12800 bp, 7 predicted proteins | sample AttsexASBM2_FD_111476 | JGI IMG/M metagenome (GOLD analysis project Ga0157364, IMG submission 111476) | Fungus gardens microbial communities from leaf cutter ant in Ribeirão Preto, State of São Paulo, Brazil - Atta sexdens ASBM2 | ecosystem: Host-associated > Fungi > Mycelium > Unclassified ... | reverse complement strand
TCTTTAATAGTATCGGAGCTTAAGAAGATCCCAAAGTCATCTGTATTATCGACTAAACATTACATAAAATTTTGATATAATAATTACTTTTTTCCTCTTTTACTAATTCGAAAATTCTTTTCCAAGATTACGCATTAATACGTGTCTGTAAAGTGAAGTCTAGAATTGAGAAAAAATTCAAAATCGAGGTCCTTTTTATCATTTCTTAAGCCTTGCGTCCCACAATGCTAGAAATCGATTCGAGACCTCGCATGAAGAAAAAATTGACCAACAATGCATGTTATGTGACCAAATTGTTATAGGCATTTCCATTATTAGCATGTATTTGATTGTCGTTCTAAAAGAACGTTCAAGAAGTTTTTCATGCGAGCCTGTCACAACAGGAAAATTCCGTAACAATAGTAACATGCGGATTTCCTAAAGGCTGTCAGGAAATCGTCAGATCGTGCCTGATTAAGCAAAGGGTCCTCCACTTCACGCAGTCCTCGCGGGTGCCACATGGTGGAAGGATTAGAATGGAGTGCGTTCGGGGAGACGCTATTCACACTGTGAACGCAAACGCTACCAATGCTGTTCGTGAAGCCAATAGTATGACAAACATTAGCAAGCTCCATGAACAACTCTTGATAGTATTTAACCAGAGAGATTTAACATTCATCGAGGTTAAGTTAATGTAGGAGATTCTGTTTTCAACTATCGATAACTTTTCTTTCTAACAATTTAAATTTTTAGAGTTTTGTAGAGTATACGTAACATAAATTTTTAATTTTCTTATAGTGAATAACAGAACACAATCTCGCAAGAAGAAGTGTTTCTACGACTAATTAAGATCTTAAGCATCTACAGTGGAAAATACTCTACCACGCTATACCGCAATAGTAAAATTCTATATATGAGAGAAGCGACATTCAACATATCCACTTCTAACATATGTTCAACACCGCCATGTTTAGCCTGCTCCAATTGATCAGTTCCATCAATCTCCATAATGAAGTTGTAAACATACTCTATCAGAACGAGGTTAAGTAGTTTAACAATTAAAGTACAAAAAGAAAAATAATATAAATAATACAAATAACAATATAAATATAATTATACATTTATTTATAACAATTATAATATTATAATTATATTATAATATTATAACTATTATAACCTAATAAGTGTCACCTGTAAATATCGAAATATATTTCCTTTATAATAATCTTCGATTGAAATATAGGTTTGTTTCTTACTGCTGCACTAGATTGCTTTAAAATTTCCCTTCTCGTTTTTATCAAATATCAAATATATCTATTCTATTTTAGATATGTATATATGTAATCCATATAGGCACTGTTTAGCTGTAGAAAGGAAAGATATGTGATATGTATAGTTTTCTACTATGGGCTTAATATAATTGTTTTAATTAAGTGAGAGTATCGTCAGAAATTGCGACGCCGATATTGCTTCTTTCATGGAGTGTTTTCCAACACATATGCAGATGACACAGTGTAACACTGTGTTTTATACAAAATGTTCCAACTATGATACAGTGTTAGGGGCTTCGCACAATAAAAGGAACAGGGAACAGAGAATAAGAATTTCAAATCTATCAGAAATCATGAAATTGTGGAATACACAATTTCTAATAGGTTGAAATTCTTATTCTCTGTTCTTTGTTCCCTGTTTTTTTTATTGTGCGGAGCCTCTTACTCTCAACATCTCTTATTGCTCAACATTGTAAAAAGCTAAGTATGAGCATGTAAAATACGTCAATGTTACCGACTTTTCAAAAGTTATTTGGTAGCCGTATTTATTTTGCAATAAAATCGTCAATTCTGAAAAAATTATAACTTAAGTCTAAATAAATCTATTATTAATACGCTAAATATAATTATAATAAGAATGAAAGACCATAATGCATTCTGGTGGGCACTATGAAACTAAACTGCATTCCAATAAGTATCTTACACAGTGGAACATAGTATAATGTTCTGCGTCCTAGCTGGAAAACAGCCATATATAGGACTCTACGCAATAGTAACTTCATTCTGTACGGGAATAAAAAATCATTAGTAACAAGATATCTCTGACTTTCTACATATTTGTGATGAAATCAAATACACAAGTTAAACTCTGCAAAAACTTTGAAAAATTAAAGGTGACACAAGCGAGAATTACGTTTACTCTAGCCTAGTGGCAAGCATCAATTGCAGATTGAGATTGCATTCAGTATGAAAATTTAAAATTCACATGTTATGTTTGTACGTTATTCTACGAATTCTAAAGAGAAAAAAATTTGGTGCCACAAGAATAGAATTCTCTTAAACATTAATCTAACTTTGATGAATGTTAAACGCTAACAATGCTACACTAGAGTCATTCACGGATCTGTAAACGCTAACGCAATATATTACCTCGGAAGAAATAGTGTTGTTAGTTGTGACGTAACACGCTATCATTAGTGACATCATGATCGTGTTTATTAGCGCTATCTGCAGCTCTGCGAACAGTTTGTAGCGCTAAATAGGAGGAATAGCGTCTTCCCGAACGCATCCATAATATCTCTAAACTATGTTCAGATTCCCACCCATGCTCCTCGGGCATCATGTCATCCTTTGTGTTTAACGTTCAGTACATAATATGGAATGATACCTAGATGACTCGAATGAGAATTTGAACATAGTCTAGACACATTCAAGGAATGGAGGAATAAAAGGTAGAAAAGGATGCACATATTGAAGTGTAGGTGCACTCTCTTATACATGCACAAAACGAGAGAAAATCTGGATCACAATAAGTACGTCCTTTCCTATCTGAACTTTACCCCCACTTCTCGAATTTTGGAGAATGCTTAGTCTACAGGCGATTTTTGACGTGATTCAAGTACAGTAATCGAAATGTACCAAACTATACTAAAACATTCTTGATCATATTTGATCATTAATAGAGGCGAAATTAGCCGTTTAATTCGTGTCTTATTTTCTGTCTTTTCTATTATACACATATTAAGTTAGAATTTATATTAAGAAATTATTTTTAAAAGAGCATCGAGCATTCGTACGTATAATAAAACCAATAATTTTAGCGTAATAGTTGTAATCTCTGACTAAAAGATTGCAACAGATTTTTTTTTCTATAGTTTTCGAAATACAGGCCTTACCGAGCGATTGGTTTTTACTTACGGATCCATAAGTATCAATCGCTCAGTGAGCAGACTGCATTCTGAAATCCATTAAAAAAAAAGTGTTGCAACCTTTTAATCGGCGAATATACGTAGTTATCAGAATAAACTCCACTTCTACTAACATCCAATAATAACTCATGTAATAAAGAAGAGGTGTACTCGTATATCAAATTTAGATTCGTTCTGCGTATATATGGCGTTAGAACAAGTCACCTTCCATAGAAAATGATAATACAGAAAACAAAAAGAAAAAATGACGTATCACAAGTAATATGTTTTTATAAAAAATAATGATATGCAGCATTAAGGAATATAAAATAATTGCAGTAAAATGTGAAAGTAAAAAAAGTTTTTTTCGTTTTCAAAGGATAGTAACATTGCTGTAAAAATGTATGAAAGCTTACAAGGAGATTAATCTCAAAAGATATAAATGTAGATATAACAGTGGTAGATATAAATGTTATTAATATTTACAAATTTTTTTATATTATATTTTTTTCTAATAAATTCTAATAAAGTATTTTTTTATTTATTTATCTTTACTCTTTTTCATATGTATGAATAATTTAATAATTTAATAATTATTACTATTAATTAGAAAGGATTTATAAAAATTATTATTAATAATTATTAATTATAAAATCACGATAACAGTTCTCAACAAATTAAAGTCATTTTTCATTTTCTTATTTAAATTATATGATTATTTTGAGTATCATAGAAAAAACGCTGATTGATTGATTTATTAATATGACCAATCATTTGTTCCATCATCCTCATTGGATGATCGTCTTCTTGCGCACTTCTTTATTATATAATGCACACCTGTTTTCTTTATTAGACCATATATAACCTTGGTACATGTATCAAAGAATCGCCAAAAATCGCCAAAAAAATTTGCAAAAATTTTCGACTATCTATATCATAAAAATTTGGAGTTTTCCTTACAAAAGTATTTTAAAAATGTTCCTACGAGTTTTGTTTCTGAGTTACTCGCGGATTAAAAAGAGCATTCTGACTATTCTATTTATTATCTATTTATTATCTATTGACTATTTTTGATTGCTCATAACTCCTAACTAAAAATTATCGTACAGTAATAAAAAAAAAAACAGATTCTTAAAGCTTGCTCTATGGAGTAATATAATTGCCAATTTATAAAAATAGAATATATATAAAAGATCCTGCACTAATCTTATGCAAAAACGTCTTTTTGCGAATTTGGCTAATTTTTGGATATGTTGTAGTTCTCTTCATTCTGAATAAATGTCTCAATAGATACTTGAGTCCTTTCTTATGAGTTCTTTCCGCGTTAAGCGGAAAGCAAGCCTTGAAAGATCCAGATTTAATATGTACAAATACTGTATTTGTACATATTAAATCTGGATCTTTTGAGCTAAAAATATGACATTACTTTTTTTTAACCATTGCGCAATGATTATAAGAATAATAATATTATAGTTTTATTCTAATTTGTATATATTTTACATTTAAAAAATTATCATATCATTCGATAGAGCAAAGTTTCAGCTTTAATTTGTTTTATTAATTACGATACGATGATTTTTAACGGAATTGTGAGCAAATCAAAATCAGAATGCTATTTTATTTAATCCATGTAACTTGGTAACAAAAAAATCGTAGGAACATTTATTAAAAACAAACTTTTAGGAAAAATTTTAAGCTTTCAGGTAATTGCAACGAATATATTCTGTATATAATTTTAAGCTAACAAAATACAAATAGAACTTTTTCTCCGACTCAATAGTAGTCCATAAACTAGTAATTTGTACGACGAAACAATGTGGAATTCGCAAATAGAGTAAACCTTAATTCGGATCTACGATACTTCTACCAAACGCTTTTTATAAATAGAGCGGACTAAACTGAGTCAAAAAGTATTCTATCAGTTTGCAATTTTCGCAATAGTTAACGAGATATTAATTACTAAAAATTGCCGAATATTGGTCTTCAATAATTTTTCACTCAAATACTATCAACTTTACAGAAAAACAGTAAGAAACAAAAATTACTTATTCTTTTTCTTCTCATAAAAAATTCTCATAAAGTTCTGAGAATTTTTTCAGAATCGATTCAGTTTAGTCCGTTCTAACTACAAAAAACATTTAGCAGAAGTCTCGTTGGACATCTGTATAATAGGTGTCTTAAGTCATATGAATAAGAATTGACCAATTACAATTGAATCAATTAATCTCCGAGAAGAATAATTGACTATGATTCGTCTATTTCTTAAGACCTTAAAAATCTATTATAAATTCGGGCTTAAAAAATTGATCTCGAATGTGAGAAGAATAATCGATTATTGGTTAACTCCTTAAGATTTAAGACTTACTACTTTATTGCGTTTGCGAGGTTAGAATTGAACTTGGATGTCTAATTAAAAACATACGTTATTATTATAACGAAAATTTATGTATATATAATGGCATGCGTGAGATATTGGCTGCGTTCAACAGGGAAAACAACCTTGCAACTGTTGTAACATTTTGCAATATGATTGGTTTATACGTTTAGATTTATAAGAAATCAAAAGCAAGAACTAATCATATTGAAAAATTTTATAACAGTTGCAAAGCTGCTTTCTCTACCAAACGCAGCCATGTAATAATGTGTCAATGATACGTAAATCGTATGTGTGTAAATGCTGTTTACAATATAACTAATCATCTTTAGAACCCCCTAAAGGTATTTTTCTATGCTGACGTTCGACGCTCATTTTTAGCATTAAAATAGGTTATGTGATGTCAAAATTGATATTCGTCAATTTTCATCACGTAATGTTTGGTGCTAAAAATGAGCGCCGAGCATCAACATGAAAATGCATCTTTAAGCTACGCAAAAGTTTTGTTTTATTTTTTAGCGTCAAAATGGCGACGCTGAAGCTTTACAAGTGAGACTGCTTCTTTCCTCACGGCTTGCAGCATAATTTTTAACAAATTTTATCCAATGCACTTGAAAGGATCCCACACAAATTACATCGAAAAGTGCTTTCGATTGAATTGAGCTGAATTTTTTATGTTGTAGTTGTCATTCTGAACAAATGTCTCAATAGACACAACTTGATCCTGTGGCTATTGTAGTTTCAGAGATATAATATAAGCGATCAAAATGTCCTCTGCTGAAAATGCGATGTGCACTACATATGCATCATTATCGATTCCTGAGAGCTTTGTTTCTAATATATATGAGTTAAATAATATATATGAGTTATAATAATAGTAATTACAATAAATATAATAATTATTATAATATATATGATAATTATAATATAAATATAAATATATAAGGTATGGGAAAAAGTTCATGGCGTTTTTCCCGTTAGATGACATTAAAAAAACGCCACGAACTTTTTCCCTAATATAATTATAATTATAATTACATTTACGATCATAATTATTGTATAATGTGACTTTAGACAAATATATAATTATAATTATGATCGTAATTGTAATTATAATTGTAATTATATTCATTATAATTACTATTATATATATTATTAGATGTAGTAAAAAGAAATCCATTATTTTTCCATTCAATTTCAAAAATAATGGATTTCTTTTTACTACACCTAATATAATAGTTATTATATTTATTATAATTGCTATCATTGTAATTATTTAATTCATATATATTAGAAACAGCCTTAAAGAAAGCCTTAAAGAATTAATAATGACGCGTAATGCACATCGCATTTTCGGCAGAAGACATTTTGACTATATCTGAAATTAATCACAGGACCCATTGAGACATTTGTTCAAAATGAGTGCAAATTAAAGGCTCTCAAATCGAATTTCCACTTATTTTATTATTTAACTGCAAAAAATTCCCAAAATCATCCATGTTTTCAGACGTTTTTGAATATAATCAGACTTCTATATATTACGCTAAACTTGACTAGACTGCTAACTCCCCACATTTCTTTGCATAAAAGTGCTGTCTGAGCAAATTAAATGCGCAGAATAGGACTATCACGTGATCGCACATACAGAAAAGGGATGTCAACAGCATTTCGAACAGCAATGATGAGCCTCTCCGTAATTGATTCAAAATGTTGTATGTAAACCTCTCTATAGTTGATTCAAGATGTCGTACATCTCTTTGTTGATTTGATGCGTGGTCTTGCGTAGACCTCATTTTAATGCCTATAAATTTGCCTTCGGCAAATGGTAGCAGTTAAAAGAGCAGAGTTAGCAATCTAATGTAAAATATAATAGAAGTCTATGGAACTCTTTAAAGCGTCTGAGTATTCACCTCAGCCATATTGAATTGTGATGTCGTAAGCGAGAAATGTGTCATAAGCGACATGTTGATTTTTCTTGCATACCATTTATAAATAAAGACAAAATGGATAAAATGGAATAAAATCACTGTAAAACGTTTGTAAAAATGGACCGAGACTATCATTATCGTCTACTCTCCTGACAGTCAATAAATAGCCGAAAAAGGCATGTAAAATGCGTTTACTAATTTTTATTCAATACGCATGAAGTCTATTTTCACTTCACATTTTATTTATAAATTGTCTTTATTTACAAATAGCAAGAAAAATTAATTTGTCATTTCTCGCTTATGACGTCATGATTATGGCTGAGGTGAGTACTCAGAAGTTTATTAATATAACATTATTATTAAAAAAAATATTACTAAATATTACTGACCTTACTGTAATGATGCTTTTCTCTATGTTCAGGAATGTCACCGTTTTGATGCGTACTTTTGGCTATAACAAATGTAAAATAATATATATTTCAATACATATAATTACAAATATTTCTTGAAGAGTCCATATTTTATTGTAATAATAATGAAAATACATTCACAAACCTCTTTCATCATCTTTTCTCCGTTTTTGTTCTGTAGTTGCTATGGATTCCTCTGCCCGATCCTATCAATTGATCAATTGGCTGTTTAATAAATAATTTAATACATTTTTTTAATTCCCATACAGCACCAATTATTGCAGAAAGTTTTCAGAAATGTTTCAACCTTCCACGTCTCATATGCAACAATTCTACAATATCGTATGAAATGCTTAACAGAAATGTTTCTAAAATCTATTATTATATGAAATAAATTGAAAAACATAATTTAAACAAAAAAAAATCATCATAAATGATCCGAAATGTTTACTAAATGTCATTTTTTGATCAATCGTGATCACTTTAACGTTATTTTGATTTACTTTAACGTTATTTTGATAGTAATAATGTAATCTTCTTACGAACTCTCCTAAATTCAACAACAGAAAATCCAAAAAAAATCAGGGCTTCTGAGAGTCAGGAGCGTGGTAGTTAAATAATCTTTTTATTCCAGAAAATAGAATCTTTATTCCTATAAAAAATAGTACGTTTGAATTCACTTTGAAATTCTTAGCAATATAATTTCAAAATATCAATCTCTTCATGTTCAAGAAGAAATCATCATCAAATTAACAGATTTTTGATGTTGTAATCTATTCGAAACATTAAAATTTTGAAATTTAAACATATTTTGAAACTATTTTATTCAAGTTACAAATTAACATAAAAAAACTGGTGACTCACTCCAAAACATAGAAGGAATTCGTCTCAACATTGGAACAAAACTAATTAAAATTTATTATCACTAAAGAATATCAAGTTAAAAACTGCATGTTGATCGCAGCTCGAACGAAACATGACTAATACATATAATATAATGAGTATATGTTCCAAGATCAACAAGGAAAATAAAAAGAAAAAAAGAACAATGTCAATACATAAATAATAATTTATATAAACCAACAAAAATTATTTAATGTCTTAACTATTTAATGTCTTTCAATAATTGTATATAAGTTTGATATACACCTTCTGTATCTGAACATAAACTATTTTGTTGCATGAGTATATGAAAGCACTCAGCTATTAAACATTTATTAAGAAAAGCTCTTCATCTAATATCGCGACATTCTCCCAATCCGAAGTTATGTTCAAATTCAATGTTGATCACCAATTGGTTGTTACTATTAGAATTAAAATGATTACGATGCTCATCTAGCTTTAAGTTTTCTTCCTGTCTGTCCAACAAGAGGCATCGCAGGATTTACAGATTTTACATAACATTTTTTTTCTTTTCTCTTGGGAGGATGTCTTTATGTTGATTGATTAGACTATTTAATTTATTTAAGCTAGTAAAAGCTAATTTAATGTTAAAAGTTTTACTAATTCTTTTGAATTCGTCTGAAATTTTTGGAATCTAAGATAGTACAAACCAAGAAATACAATCTCTCTTGATTTCTTCACTTGATTTTTTTCTGTTATATCGTACATTAAAGAAGAATGGTTTGTCAACTTATCTTCAATTTCTTTTCCTAAAGAAACACAATGCTTATTACAATTGGGGGGTAATTTTTCCTTGCCCTTTAGTAATAACAAATTTTCATTATTTGAGTGCATTAAAAGTACAGAAAGTAATTTAAAGAAGTATAATAGTGAACAGATAGCTATGATTAAAGACATTACATTACCGATTCTTAAGAAACTGCTATTTTTTTCTGTTGCCAAAAATGAGGTTAATAGACATTGCAATTGTTGAAGGCCACTAAAGATTTTCTAAAGCGAAATCCTAATATGATCTTAACAAAAGCTGATAAGGGAAATATCACAGTTGCATTAAATAATAATGATTACAAATCTAAAGTTGCTTGAGGATAAAGAAACTTACATAAAATGAAAGAAAGATCCGATTAATAAATTAACTAATGATGTCCGAGATCTGTTATTAAGACGGAAAAAAAACATTTTATTAATGATTTAATGTACAAAAAATCTTGTAGCGAAAGTATTCTCCCGAGAGCATATGCTTTACCAAAAATACATAAATTGAATTTACTCATTCAGATTAATAATATTATCTATAGATAGTCCTCTGTATGCCTTAGCAACTTTTATACATTGTTATCTCAAAGAATGTACCTAAATCAGTTTACAATATTGTTAATAGTTTCCAATTGATAAAAAGACTTAAGACACTTTTGAAACTGAACATGTCATATTCATATATATATATATATATATATATATATATATATATATATATATATATATAAAATTTTCATTGGATGTTGTGTCCTTGTTTACCAATATCCTCATTGATTTGGCTATTGAGAGTATTGATAAGAAGTAGAATTTTGTGAAGGATAAGATCAATATCTCGAAAGATGAATTTATGTTAGAAGTTCAGTTGGTACTTAATTCAATTTATTTTAATTTTGATGGGCAATTTTATGAACAAAATTTTAGTACCTCTATGGGGTCGCCTCTTTCTCTAATAGTAGCCGATTTAGTAATGAGGGATTTAGAAGCAAGAGCAGAGATTTTGAGTTTTCAAATAATGTTTTATTTTCGTTATATAGATGATATTGTTATGGCAGTTCCAAAAAATCTAGTTGACTTTACACTTGAAACCTTTAATTCGATTACATGACAGATTAAAATTTACCTTAGAATTTAGTGACAAAATAAATTTTTTGGATATCACTATTATTAATAATAACAATCTAATTGAATTTGACTGGTATCATAAACCTATGTATTCAGAAAGATACCTTAATTTTTTATCGTCACATCCACTCTCAAAAAAGAGGCATAATAATAAATATGACAGATAAAGAAAAAAAAAAAAAATTTATTATCGGACCCTAAATATCATCAAAAAAATTTTGAACATATTATCACACATTACTAAAAAATGATCATCTGATTGATTTAATTTTTAATACTATTAACGCACGTTTAAAAATTCTTATTTATAATGATACGATACAACAGAAAGAATCAAGTGAAGAAATCAAGAGGGATTGTACTTCTTAGTTTATACTACTTTATATTTCAAAAATTTCAGATGAATTCAAAAGAATTAGTAAAATCTTTAACATTAAATTAACTTTTATTAGCTTAAATAAATTAGATAGTCTAATCAAGGGACATAAAGACATCCTCCCAAGAGAAAAGAAAAAAATGTTGTGTATAAAATCTGATATAAATCCTGCGATACTTCTTTGGACAGACAGGAAGAAAACTTAAAACTAGATTAGTTAAGCATCGTAATTATTTTAACTGTAATAGTAACAACCAATCGATGATCACAGAACATTGAATTTGAACATGACTTCGATTGGAAGAATGTCGCAATATTAGAAGAAGAGCGTTTTCTTAATAAATGTTTAATATCTGAATACCTTCATATACTCATGCAACAAAATAGTCTCAATTTATGCTCAGATACAGAAGGTGTACATCAAACTTATACACAATTATTGAAAGACATTAAATAGTTACATTTTGTCGATTTATATAAATTATTATTTATGTATTGACATTGTTCTTTTTTTTTTATTTTCCTTGTTGATCTAACATGTACTCATTATATTATATGTATTAGTCATGTTTCGTTCGCGCTGCGATCAATATGCAATTTTTAACTTCATATTCTTTAGTGATAATAAATTTTAATTGGTTTTGATTCAATGTTGAGACGAATTTCTTCTATGTCTTGGAGTGAGTCATTAATTTTTTATATTAATTTGTAACTTGTTGGATAGAATGATTTCGAAATATTTATAAAATAATTTAATGTTAATTTCGAATAAATTACCAACATCAAATCTGTCAATCTGATGATGATTTTTCTTGGACATGAAGGATTGATATTTTGAAATTATATTGAGGTTGATTCTAAAATGAACTGAAACGTACTATTTTTTGGAATAAAGATTCTATTTTCTGAAATAAAGATTTAAGATTGCGTATTAACTGACTCTCATTCGCCCTGATTTTTTTATTTTTTGTTATTTTGATGTTATTGTGACTTGTTCTATTTTAATTGCGAAAAACTTTTGTATATGAAGTGATATTGTGTGGAAACTGCAGATGTGGTTTTTTAATAATAATTATGTATAAGTGCTTATGTATATGTGATTAATTAATCAAAAATAATTGGCGATAATTACTATTTTTGAAACATACTTTAAAGATGTATGATCAATCACTTATGGGGTGGTGAGGAGGGTATGCTATTGTTCTTCATTGGTAATATCAATCCAATATATGGAAATCTTTTAATAATAAGAAAGGCTAATTTATGATTTATTAAAATTAAAAGATAACATCGATTGCTAATTTTTAATTATAAATCATAATGTATTAATATTCTATTATTAGAAAATGCAGATACTTTAATGTTTTATGTTTAATGATTATCGATAATTTGGCAACATTGCATTCTGAAAATGAGGTTGGCATTTCTACTCGAAACTTCTTATGCACTAATAATTGACAGTTAATAATTGAAGTTAATTGAAGTTAAAATATTATTTTCATATCATGTTTTACAGTTATTTTTATGTGAAGATGCTTCGTTATAAAAGCAAATTCATAACTAATTCATAATTAATTCATAACTAATTGATAATTATTTTATACTAAAAGAATGCTTTAATTTTAATATTACGAATTATGTGATAAGAGTTACGTTTTAATATTTTAAATTTTATTATAAGTATATTAAATTAACCTTATTAATACACATATATATATATATATATATATATATATATATATATATATATATATATTTTTTTTTTTTATCT
>Ga0157364_1005620_pt1 | contig 12801 bp, 5 predicted proteins | sample AttsexASBM2_FD_111476 | JGI IMG/M metagenome (GOLD analysis project Ga0157364, IMG submission 111476) | Fungus gardens microbial communities from leaf cutter ant in Ribeirão Preto, State of São Paulo, Brazil - Atta sexdens ASBM2 | ecosystem: Host-associated > Fungi > Mycelium > Unclassified ... | reverse complement strand
TTATTTAACCTCATTTTAAGAAAAATTAGGACATTGTGATCTAAAAAATAATTTTTTTCAAAATTAACTTTTTTTTTAACTTAAATTAATTCAATATTGACTTAACTTATTAAGTTAACTTTTTATTCTTTTAACTTTTAACTTAACTTTATTAATTTTGTAAAGCTATTAACTTTATTCAATTACAAAAAAACATTAACTTACTCAACCCTGCTTAAGATGCTAAAAAAAATACTGCTCTGTGATTGGCTTATGACATCTCAAAACCGTACTGAGAAAAATGTTTAATTGAAAATGAACAAACTAGAAGATTATATCAATTACAATTTCGGTTATCTCAATTAGAATTCTCATAGATTTAACCAAAAAATTCTGATTCGTCCATTTTTAACCAAAATTTCAAACATTCTTTTCAATATACTTAAGACAATCTTAAATGTAAGAATTAATAAAGAATAAATACTAGCCATAGATACATTTTTATTTCCTTTTCTTCGCGTAATTTATAATAGCTTTTCGCAATTTATCTTAACACCTTATTCGCTCATGTCTTTTACATATATACGCGCATATCTCGATCGAGTTAAAACACTTACCGAACGCCATTCCATTTCTCCTGTGGCACGTGGCCGAGGTATTTATTTATAAATACCGACGCTGACGCGTGCGCGTCGGTACAAGCGCGAGAACTTGCTGTCGATTGGAAAACGAGGAAAGAGGGTAGATATGCAACAACATATTGATACTCCCTACCCCCGCGACCCGTCTTCAACCCCTCATATCAATCTTCAGACCCTCGTATTTAATAGACTCCTTGAACCGCTTTTCTGATAAATCGCCCGTGACTTAGCCACAATCTTACGATAGGATGCGCGCTTTCATCCTCGATAGCATCGCACATGCGCGCGCGGAAACTGCAGGAATCACCGGATACGACGTTATCGCGAAATAATTTACGGGCCGATAATTATTTCAGAGAAATGGCGAACGCCCGCGGCGAATCGTGCGGCAAGTCGCTCGAGTTCGCACGACACGTTGGAATTTAATTAGAGCATAACGGAGAGAAAGACATCGCCGCGCGAAAGGAAAAGAACACCAGGAAAATAGATCGATATCGTGAATCAAGTGATATCACGCTGCGACTTAATAAAAGAACAAATGTCCTACGTCTACACAAAATGTTTTCTCTTTCGAGTCGTAAAATGACGTAAAAACTTGGAGCATTCTGACTCGGTCACTTTCCGTCGATGCTTTCGCGATTATAAATCAATTAATGGAATAATCCTATTTTTAATTAAAGTGAATTTTAGTATTTAATAGAAGAGAAGGTAGTATTATGGTCAGTGTAGATATAATGTGTGTGTGTGTCTGTGTGTGTGTGTGTGGGGGGGGGGGGCTTAATATCTCCGCTATTAAATGGCAAATTCTAGCAGTTACTTATGGAATTATTTGCTCGCTGTTACAGCAAGACGCTAATATGCCAATACACAATATCCAGTGAACACAAAGTTACATGTAACTTGTTAGTTGTAATTTCTCACTCAACAATGTAATCGTATAACGTGTGTTGTATTACAGTTATATTGTTGAGTGGGAAATTACAACTAATGGGTATGTTACATGAAACTTGTGTTCACTGGATAGTCGGCATTTATTATAACGTATTTTTACTTTCAAACGTTTTTAAGATACATTTTACGTATATTTTTCCATTCTTCTTAAACTTGAACGTATTATCACACGAATATATAGTGTTTGAGTGTGTTCTTTGTTATTTAACATTTTGGCTATTTAAAACATTTCGAGTTATCCAAATTAAAACAGTAGTAGACATTTTGCTAATGTGGCCTTCTAAATATACTAATTACTGATGGTCTCTTTTTCGAAAGTTTATATCAAAATAATTATTTTCCGTAAATCAATTGTAGCTCTACTGTTAATCTATTATAATTTATATACATAAATTTTTAGTACTGAGCAGTCTATATGCTAAAGGAATTATGTATACGTACATACATTTGCATAATTTGAATACATCATATATTCTACTATATTTTACTTTTCTATTAATTTTGTAATTTCTGTTTTCTTCAAACAAAATCAATTTTTTAAATCTATTTTTGTGGAAGACCATATTATCATCCCTGTTTTTCTTCGAGCGATTATGCAATATCGCTAGATTTTTATAAATAATGTCCTAAGTAATAAACATTTCATAACTTTGAATCTAGAATCGATTGAATAACATTTTTGATAAATGTAATTGTTAAGTTTTAAATTCAAATATTGATTATTAACCAATTATTGTACAAAAAGTAAATAGAGTGTATACTCCTTTTTTCTCTATTAAATGCAAATTTTTGCAAATATATTATTTCAATTTTATGAGCTACATGCATAAAGTTGTCGGTGCGCAGTTTATAAAACTGAAACAATATATTTGCATAAGTATATTTGCATTTAGTATTATTAAGCACTAATATCTGCTTTGATTAAAAATAGCATTATATCTATTAATCGATTTATTCTCGGCGATCTTAAAATAATGTCGATTTATAATTATTTCGCGGTTATAGTTTACAATATACAGTATGTCCGCGGAGAAAGAGATAGTAACAGCAGGGTGTCTATGCAATTCAGTCACATGATGCGAATCGTCCGATTATCGCATAATTAAACGACGCGTCATAAGTGACTAGGTTGTACAGTGGAAACGATGTCCCATTCTGCCTCGTATAAAAAAAAAGCGAGCGGAACAGAGAAAGGTGAACAATTTCGCGCGCGTGCGTGCGTGCGCTTGTAATAGAAGGCCGTGTAATCTACCTTTTTTTGTCCTCTCCGACTAAACGCTACGAGCCGCAACCCTTTATGCAAAGCAGCTACATATGGGATATGGAGCTGTTAATATTACATCGGCGTGGGTTACCTTGATAAGCCGTTTTTACTCACTTTATACGGCTCGGCTGTTATTCCTGATTTTTCCTGGCGTCACACGCCTTACGTCACGAGAATCCGCTGGTTGCGTGCGAAAAAAAGGCCGCTGCGAATTTTAAATGGCGTTTAATTAATGTCAAGGATAGCCGTGAATCAGAAGGCAACAATGGATTAAAAACGGAATAATCGAGAATTGTTATTACTGAAAAAAAAAATATTTCAACAGCATTATTTTAGTTGAAAATAATCTTATTGAATTCAATATTATTCAATAAGATTATTTAATAACAGTATTAATTATTCAATAACAGTATTAATAAAACAATACAATTTCATTAAAATAAGAGCATGAAGTATTTCATTAATGATGTTATTATATAATAAAATTATTTTCATTAAAATAATGTTGTTGATATAATTCTTTTTTTTTCAGTGTAATTATTGAATATAAAAACGCAAGTCCGAATAGTTATCTATGACTAATCGTAAAACGAGAATTTTATCTATAACTAATTATTTTTTTTCAGTGTAATTATTGAATATAAAAACGCAAATCCAAATAGTTATCTATGACTAATCGCAAAACAAGAATTTTATCAAGTGCACTTTATGATTCGTAACGTGAGATTTACATTATGATCGATTAAATGAGATTTAGGGGTCAGTTCTAAGTAGAATTGTAAAATAGGTTGTTCTCGTAAGACTTGTAAGAAATATGATTGCTTATAAATTTATGTTTATAACTTTAATATTAATTAATCATGAAGGCCTCACAAGAGACCTTCAAGAAATAATAACAAAATCAAAGTTCATTAGGAGTTAACACAAAAAACGATGCGTAATTTTCTTTAAAACATTTAATTTTAAAACAATTATATGTGATTTCTGTATGTTTTGACTCCAATTTAAGTTTTCGTCGGCGAAACATTAAATCTTAAAATTGTATGTTATAATTTCTTCCCTTTGGTTATAGAAATTCAAATTTGTTCATTCTGGATGGCATGTACGCAAAGCAATAAATTTTGCAAAATAAGATGCGGACGTAATGTGGGTTTTCTATTCGTAATATACAATTTTTAAATTTAAGGCTCATCTACATAGAAGTCGTAAACGATCGTTAATCTTAAGTCAGAAACTGATTAATCGCAATTAAATATAAAAAAAATACTTGATTAAGATTGATCAATTTCCTACAATTTGAAACCCTACGATCGTCTACGATTTTTATATAGACAGAGACTTTAATGTTTTTTGCTAATAAAGGCAAGCTGGAATCCAAATGTACAAAAATATATACAATAATTGTTAAAATTAAATTTTTTAAAGACAATTACGCATCATTTTCTTTTCATTTTGTTTTTGTTATTTGTATTTTACAGCTTTTTGTTAGCTGCAAGATTTAGAGAAATCTCTCAAGATTTAGAGTAAATAGATATTTACAAACGATCATCTCATATATCTTACATATAGAATTACCACTTTAGTCATAAGTTCTTACAAGTTTTATGAGAAAAATTACGATCCTTACGATTTTACCTAGAATTGATTCATCAGTTTTTTTCGACAGCTCGTGGTAATATCGTGACAATACTTCAATAAGTTTCCCAGTAAGACGGGACAAAGAAAAAGTATGCCACTTTGTTATCGCAACGACGCTCGGCAACCCGATGCACAGCTATGTAATCATACATGTAGCACGCATGGCGCTCGGATCGAAGTCACAGAGGACGCAACGACGCACGAATATTATAATCAATAAGAAAGCAGCCTGCTGTTTCTCGAAACAAATGGCTTTTGAGCAATATTAAGTGAAAACAGACCGAGAAATGTGCAATACAAATTAAAAGAACCATATTCGATCAAGGAGTCTTATTGCTAGTAATGGATTTTCTAATGGATTTTAACTGACACGTACATTGTCCGGCGCAAATTACGCTATAAATGGCCAGCGTCAAACGGAAGTGCACGGTTCTTGCTCTATATTTCTTGTGCGCCTCATTCATCTGATCGATCGTAAAAGAAAGAAAGAGACAGCAGTTTTTGTAATATTAATCGCTCCTATACATAGTAAAATTCTTAATGATAAAGTTTAAGTCGTGAAGTTTCAAAAAGTTCTCGGAAATCCACTTTTTTATACGACAGTCTTGTACGGTATATGAAACAATGTAAAAACAGATAGATATAAATTATAAAGATATAAAGATATCTTTCTGTAATATTTCTTTTTTTTTTCTTTTATAAGGACACGTATTTCTTAGAATTTCTATCACCCCCTCTAGATAGAGACACATAACTAAAAAACAGTTCGGACGACCTGTTAGGGTGGTTTGCGACAATCTGATGGAGGCTGCGGACCGAAATACGCTCGCACGGCCAATTCTCACCAATACCAAAATGCGTTCTGATGCACGTGCAACCAACCACCACCTCGGAAGATGGCCGTGCTATTTCAGGCAGACTAGCCAGTGCCATGTAGCGAATCAGGACCGTATTGCACATTTAGTTCACCCTGTAGAGTTGTTCTTTTGCGGCCGTTCTATCTCGATTTTAATTCACCAAACATCATAGCTATATGGCTCTCAGTGTTTTAAAAAGAAAGCAAAAGCATTATTAGATAATGGCCAGCAAGCGCTAACGATAAATTTTGAAACGTCAAGTTTGACGATTATCTTCCACGATATCGACGAGCAGAAATTGCGCTTCGGTTAGATTAAAGGCTCCCATTTCGTGCTTTCTACATGACAGATATATGCTAGGATGACCCCCTCCTCCCCTCCCCCCTATTCCATGTTAAACTACGTTAAATCCGACTTACACTACCAATACTCTCTACCGGGAAATGAAATTTGTGGGGACTATCGATCGTCCCATGCGCAAAGCAGTAAGAGAAACAAATGCAAAAAAAAAAAACAAAACGCTTTGCTTCACAAAATAATGCGTTATTCAAATGTATGTTAAATAGACATTAGGTATTTGTGCATCGCCATCAATCCAAAATGGTATCTGATTCATAATTTATTTACACGAGATCGATCCAATCGAGATGAACTTTTTCGACGATTCCCCGATCGCCGGAGGATAATTAGTGTGAATTAACTTACGAAGTTATTTGCTTATTGAATGATTCTTGACTAGAACACTGTCGAAAGTCGCAGTGTAAATTAGTAGGACGAGAATTAGAAGCTCGATAATAATTAATCTGGGTCGTTGCTGACGGATACGCGATATATTATGACGCGATCCACTTTTCCGCGTATTTATTATGTAATGCTATTCAGTTAATGTCTCTATGGAATTTGATGGCGACTTAAACTACATCTATTCTAAAATTCGTTAAAACCCCAAGGGATACAGGGACCACAGAGACTTTTCATGCTAGATTGTCTCCACGCGACTGACAACCCGAACTGACCTCGATAACGTAAACACTCTGCGCAAAGTGGATGTCTTCTAAATCGATCCATAGATTTGTGCAGCGAGCTTAAAATCATAAATCTTTTGGAAAGAAAAAGAGGAGAAAGAGAGGAAAAGGAGAAACGCTTCCAACTGTGCCAGGACAAATTCTCGAGAGCTCTTGAAGAAAATATCACTGCAGAGTCGCCATCATGTTAATACATATAAACAAATATATGTATCAGAGTCGGGGAGCATTACTTTTTCCATTACTTTTCCGTTACTTTTTATAATAAATGACGTTACAATTTTTTATAACTAAACGCTAAGGTTGGAAAAGTCCTTTGCAAAATTCAACCTTAGCATAACCTTAATTTAATTATAAAAAATTGTAACATTATCATCAAATTGTTTATTATAAAAAGTAACGGACAAAGTAACACTTTCCAATTCTGACATATATTAAAATGAAAAACTACCCAAGGAAAACATCAAGTCAACAGAAAGTCAAAATGATTTTATTTTGATCATATGAAAGTCAAAACAATGATTTTTTGTTTATTGATGTTATGGATTGAAATAAAATCATTTTGATCTTTTGTTGAATTAATGTGTTCCTTGGGTGATAAAAGACGCGATGTATAGAATTTATTATGTTTATCCCAGGAATGGACAATCGGAAGTGCAAGGGAAGAAAAAGTAATTGAGTAATATATAATAACTCTCTTTGAAAAAATAAAGAAATAACTTCCTCGGTTGGCAATCTCTTTCGCGTCATAAGAATAATTCAAGAAGCATAGATATGCAACGCGCGTGCCAATCTTTTTGAGAAAATCGTCGAGTAAAAACTCATTACCCCGACTCGATACAACGAAGTAGTCTCATAATGCAGAAAAATTTCGCTATAGTCGGGAAATGTAATGTTTAAATATTTACACGCGCACACATGCCCGCTTTTCACGACGATATGCAGTTCGTGGACCTACCTAAAAATTAATTGAAAACGTGAGGTTATACATTCGGACTGGCATCGTCGCCGCCGCGACGGCAATTTCGAGGATACATTCGTATACATTGGGCGTCTTGTGTGAACGCCGCGTGACCCACTTGCTTAAACGCTAGCGAAATAATATTCCGTCGTTGCGAAGAGGGGAGACGCCTGGCGTCGCCATATATAGGGTACCCCGTGTCGCATCGTGTGCCTACTAATGACAGATTTCTTGACGAATTGAATTTGCGTGAGATTTTGCAAAGCAAAAATTTGACTTCCTTGTTGCAGGGAATCTTTCAATTTTCGATATTAATTCAATGTCAATTTTGATTTTCAATGTTAATCTCAGAAGTGAATTTCCAATTTTCATTGCAGTTTAATATTATTTTGTTTTTACATTATATATTACATTTGTTTATATATTATTATATTTATATTTTTATAAATTTAATTATTGAATTGAAATCAAAAAGATTGCATTAAATGGGACATCGAGAAAAAAAATCGAAGCGGTTTTATTAATATTCATTATTAATATTCATTATTATGTTTTTAACATATTTAATATATATATATCAATGATCAAAATAAAAAAAACACGAGATATCCGCTGTTAACACGAATAAGTAACAGCAACGGGACTTGTATGTTCAAGGCTGAATTGTGTCAGAGAACTGAGAAGAAAAGCATGATGCGTCCCGTTCCAGTGCAACGAAACGTTGACGCGTCTCGTCATCACGATGCATACGAGTGACTTGGTTTGCATGCCAATAAACGTCGTCGGCCGAAACTTTTCGCTGCGACCGCAATACCTCCAGGACGCCGAGCTATTCAACGCAGAATAGAATAATACTCTTTCGAAAGAACAATCCGCTCGCAATGCCCAAGTAGCTTGCTATTGATATGATCTCTCGATGATTTAAAAGCCGCAAGCAACAATACATAATAGTACATAATATTTGATGATTATTAAAAATACAAACTACGTAGATCACGAAAATAACACGCAACATCATTACTTCGCGGAAAGAATTACGCATCTTCCGCACTGCGTCTTTCATACAATTGGAATTCGCGTCCAACTTCTCCGACGGTTTTTTTCATCGATTCGGAATTCGCACATTCTCCGAAAAAGCAAACGTAACTGGACGCATTCCATCCCTAAGCGGGGCGCGCGTAACCGCTCGCTTCGTATACGTCGTGACTCACGCAAAACATTTTGAAACACGGTCACGTTTTGGCAAAAACAATACATCTTATTGCCGAGTGTAGGCAACCCGGGAATTTGTCGTAATCTACTGACGTGTCACTTCCGATTTCTAATGCCGACATAGTTGTCGCATATTTTTTGTTCTTTCACTCAGTTATCCCAAAAAAGTTAAAGTCACTAGGTTTATAAAATACCGCAAACCCTCATTTTAGCTCGAAGACGCGACGATATATTCGAACCTATGTATCCGTATTTGTATTTATAAGTTACACGGTGTGTATATGTACGCTATTCGACGTCACTTTGGCTTAGGAATAAAAACCTCATTCGGAACTTCATTAATTTAGTGACAAAAGTCTTACAAAAGTGTCTTCTTTATCACCAATGAACAATCACGATTCGATTTTAACGATCAACTATTCAACGATTCAACTATTATTAGTACGAAAGATTTTGTTAAATCCGTAAAGATAAAATTTAAAATAAAGTTACAGCAAAATCATTGTTACTAACTTCAATAGATTCTTCTTTTATCTAAAAAAGAAAAAAGAAATTTTTTTCGAAGAACTCCGAATTTCTAACTTGTTTAATACAGAATTTAACAGAAAGATAAAACTTTTGCCTCGTAATATTTGAAACTCTCAAAATAAAGTATATTGAATCACGTGAAGAGATTTATGTGTTAACACTAAAAAAATAATTTCATCAGCTCTAATGGACAAGGCGGCGTGTAATTCACTGATGGAACGTCCCGCCTCCAACTCCTGTTTCTATTTCTGTTGCGTTACATGGATAATCTTGTAGGTACTTATCAAGGCCAATGGCTCCGTGGCATGCGGCACGGTTACGGGGTGAGAGCGAGTGCGCCGTTCGGTTTGGCTAGCCACTACAAACCTCCAAAGCAAGTAAGAGCATCTTTGACGTCGTTAAGGAGCGCCGATGGAGGACCAGCGGTCGCTCCAACGCCGGAACCCACCGACAGAAGGGATCGACGTGTAGATGATAGCCGAGGAGGATTTGTCCTGAAAGCCAGGAGCGACGATCCACCGGCTCGGAGAAAGAGCCTCACCGAAAAGTCCCTGAAGAAGGGCATTCTCTCGGTAAGACACCTCTCTCGCGAAGGGACGAAGAATTGATAATGATTGATTTTTTTAACAGAAATTATCTAGAAGAATATTCTGTCAATAGGGTCTCAAGATACGAAAGCAGAGGAGTACGGGAGATTTGGAGAAACGTGGTACTGGTGGTAGTATCAGAAGTAATGCCAGCTCAGCGTCGTGGATGTCGACCGAGAGCTCACAAAGTCAAGCCTCAGCGTCGGTTCACACAGACAGTAATGCATCCTTTGTCATCGAGGTGGGTCACGACATTTATGTTCCTCAGTTTCCTTGCGACTCGACAAACCTCTAATCGGATTTTAATTTCGTTTCTGCGCGATCGTTAAATCCGCTTATTCTGATCGTATCAAGAGATGCGAATAACGTTAATATTAGTAACTTGTAGCATAAATGTGATATATACTCTTGTAGTGTATGAATTTAAAGTTAAAAAGAAATAAAATAATTAGCAAAACGCGTAGTTAATCGCATAATGTCGATTCGCAGGACGAACAGATGGACGCGTCGGTAACTGAGACGTACTTGGGCGAATGGAAGAATGATAAGAGGACTGGTTTCGGCATATCCGAGAGAAGCGACGGATTGCGATATGAAGGCGAATGGTTCAACAATCGCAAATATGGCTACGGTGTCACCACATTTCGTGACGGCAGCAAGGAGGAAGGAAAGTACAAGAACAACGTTCTTATCACTAGCCAGAAAAAGAAGCATCTCTTCCTAATCAGATCCGCCAAATTCCGTGAAAGGATAGAGGCGGCAGTAAGCGCAGCTCAGCGGGCGAGCAAGATCGCTCTGCAAAAAGCCGATATCGCTATCTCTAGGACGGCAACGGCGCGAGGTAAAGCGGAATTGGCCGACATCGCCGCCGAACACGCCAGAGAAGATTCCGAACTAGCGCAACAAACAGCGAGGCAGTTCGCACCGGACTTCCGGCAGCCGGGTTTAGAAAGGTTACGGAATAGAGAGATACCCAAGTACGTTCCGCCGCCACAGGATTCCGTGCCGGGTAAGAGTATCCTACATAAGGCAGCCAGCGTAGACCAATCTAGCGGCACCACGCCGATCAAGAGTGCCACGATGGCTGTCGATTCCGTAACGACGATAACGACGACGAACGCGACGCCAGCATCCGCAACGAACAACACCGTCAGCAATGTGATGCAATCGATACGTAGGACCAGTGTAAAGCCTCTGCCGCAGAATCAGCTGCCTATGCAAAACCAGATACCGAATCAGGTACCGCTGGTGAACCAGGCGTCCATGAATCAATTAAACACTCAACAGACCTCGCTGATCAGTCAAAATCCGTATCAACAGTATCCGTATCAGCAGCAAAACGTGACGCAAAATCCGATTCCGACGAGCCAGTACTCGAACAGTATACCGAACCAGTACCAACCAAATCAATACAGCCAGCAGCATCACCAGTTCGTCCAGAACAATCCGTACCAGACGCAGTATCAACTGACTAATCCATCTCAGGTTGAGCAACAATACTCCGATTATCAGCAACAGCAGCAACAACAGCAACCAATTGGATTGCACGATTTCCAAAATTTGCAGGCTTATCCCACTCAGCAGGTGACTCCGGTAGCAATATTGCTCTTCTTGATCTTTCTTGGCTTGCGCGCACGCAGCTTTCCACGCGCGATAATTCAATTTACTGATTACGATTTATCGAGTACTTTCATATGCCTATGACAATGTTGTATTTCTTTGTGTGTATGTGTTTCTTTTTAGATTTCGCAACCGACGTTTATATATAATTCCATGACATTCGCCCAAATAAATCAATTTGATGCGCAGTTTTATAGTATAAGGAACTCAATAAGTTTCTATACATGCGAGTTTAGTTTCATCGATAAATTTAACATGCGTTTAATAGCTATACTAATGACTAATTATCGATAATCCTAACATTTAATTATTGATATTCCTTTATATTTTTTTGTTTTGAATAATGATAATTAGTTCAATTATGCGTAACATTCTTAATTTTAAAAAATTAATGGAAAATTCAACAGCCAAATAGGAACCCATTGCTTCTTCTCTTGAGATGTACGAATTAATCGTCATACGATGAGCCTGCAAAATTTGGTAACCTCTAATAATGAAATATCGAACAAATACAAGATCTTTCATCAATATCGCTTATCTTTATCGAAAATGTAAATAAAAATACTAGATATGTTTGAGTAACATATTGAAATATGTATTCAGTCATGTATTTGTTCGGCTTGTGATTAAAAACATTGATTAGAGCAACATAAAATAATTTCAGACTGTATTACCCAATCAATATGGGCCTGGCCAGATGAATCAGTACAATTCACAGCCAATGTACGCACAACAAACGCACCCGTCGCAATATCAGTCTGATAACATCATGGATACAGCGAGGCCGCCGAGCTCCACGAGTTTACGAAGAAATAGTAGAGTCCTGAGTCCTCAGGATCGACCTGGCATTATTGGTCAAACGCTAAACGACAGGTGCTCTTTTTACAATAGCAATAATATACATAGCAATTTAAAAAGTGATTTGATATTTTTAAGAAATTTTCTATATAACTTTAACTATAAGATATTTTCTATATAACTTTTATACAACTGCATCGTAGTTCTGTGAAATCATATTTAAAATCATTATTGCACAAAGTAAAATATTTTTTACAGATTTCACACTTTTTTTAGATTTGTCGTTTGAGATTATAATTACATTACAAATTAAGATTTTAAGCGATTAATGTGTTATAGGCTGGATCATTACAAGAGACCACCTAGTCGCGACAGTTCCGTAGATCGTTATGCCAGAGCGCATTCCCGGTTAATTGGATCGAGACAACCATCCGTCGACAAAACCATACCGAACCCACCTCCGGAGATGCTCGACAGGTGAATAACATCTAAATTGACATATTAATTGACATTCGAAAAAATTTATTTTGTTTACCACCTGAGATCGTATATTGTATTATAATTCAAAGAAAGATCTAAACTGCAGTGTTTGTTTTCCTGGATGGCTTGCGTTTTGGTAAATTACTAGAAATTCTGCGTTCTCTGTGGTGTAATTCTATAGTAATTTCTATAGTAATTTAGTAAAACGCAAACATTCCAGTAGGAAAACAAGCATCAAACAAACACTATGCCACAGGCTT